>MDTA01110337.1_pt1 | contig 15851 bp, 13 predicted proteins | sample 811151 | NCBI WGS metagenome assembly MDTA01 (sample SAMN05326648, study PRJNA326480) | marine metagenome | isolation source: seawater | place: Indian Ocean: South | collected 2010 | reverse complement strand
TTGATGTTAAGAAGATTATTGGAATTGACATTTTTTTTTTAAGTTTTTTTAGCAACTCTTCTCCATCCATCCTTGGCATTTTGATATCTAAAATTGCTAGATCAGGTGGGTTTCTGGTTAATCCAATTAAAGCAGATTCTCCATCGATGTAAGTTTGAACTTTAAAACCTTCTCGTTCTAAAGCCATACTTATACTAGTAAGTATATTTCTATCATCATCTACTAGAGCTATTGTTTGAGTCATAATTTTATTCTCTTAATCATGTTGTCAAAATTTAGGCGTTTAATGGGCCTCTCCCCAATTGTTTCCAGAATTAATACTCACTTTTAAAGGTATCGAAAACTTATGATGGTCTGAACTTGAAACCGACATCATTGCTGCTTCAACAAGTTTTTTAACTTCACTCTCATCTTTTTTTAAACATTCAAAAATAAGTTCATCATGTATTTGTAAAAGCATTTTTGCTTTTTTTTTGTCTTCAAGAATTTTATCAATTTGAATCATCGCTAATCTAATGATATCTGCTGCTGATCCTTGTATTGGGGCATTTATTGCTGCCCTTTCCTGAAATGCTCGCACACTAAAATTTTTGTCATTAATTCCTCTTAAATGAATTCTTCTACCGAAGATATTTGTTACAAAACCTTGTTTCCTACAAGTTTTGATTGTCGTATTCATATAATCTTTAATTTCAGGAAATTTTTTAAAATATGAATTAATAAAATTTAAAGCCTCTTCATTTGACACTGATATTTGCTTTGCTAATCCATATTGTGTTATTCCATAAATGATTCCAAAATTGATTGCCTTTGCTTTTCTTCTAATATCTTCAGTTACTTTTGTAATAGGAACATCAAAGACTTGGCTAGCTGTTAAAGAGTGGATATCCTGATTGTTTTTAAAAGCTCTCTTTAATTCTTTTACATCAGCTATATCAGCTAAAATTCTCATTTCTATTTGATTATAATCCGCTGAAATAAGTAAATTATTTTTATCCGCTATAAAAGCTTTTCTTATCTCTTTGCCATCTAAAGTTTTTATAGGAATATTTTGTAAATTCGGATCACTAGAAGCCAGCCTCCCGGTATTAGTTGCAGCTAGTAAGAAAGAAGTATGAACTCTATTTGTTCTTTTACTTATATGGTCTTGCAAAGCGTCTGTATAAGTGCTTTTAAGCTTAGAAACTTGGCGCCATTCTAAAACTAAATTTGGAAATTTATGTCCCGTTGAGGCAAGATCCTCTAAGATTTTAGCACTCGTGGCTAAACTACCTTTTTTAGTTTTTTTTAATTTAGCAATCTTTAAATCATTATAAATAATTTCTCCTAATTGTTTTGGTGATCCGATGTTAAATTTTTTACCTGAAATTTTAAAAATTTCTTTTTCAATTGTTATTAACCTATCTTCGAATTTTTTTGAAAGTTTTTTAAGATAAGCGTCATCCACTTTTATGCCACTTGTTTCAAGCTTTGAAAGAATTTTTATCATTGGTTTTTCAAACTCATCGTAAATTCTTTCTAGCTTTTCGCCAGCTACTCTTTCAGATAAAATCTCATATAATCTAAAAGTTATGTCAGCATCTTCAGCGGCATACTTGGTGGCGGATTTGAGATCTACTTCTGAAAAATTTAATTGTTTTTTTCCAGTTCCTACCACATCTTTATAGGAAATAGTTTTATGACCAAGATGTAGTTCAGATAGAGTATCCATATTATGTCTGTTATTTCCAGCGTCTAATGTATAAGAAAGCAACATAGTGTCTTCAACCGAAGTTAATTCAATACCGTGATTTTTAAATATTATGAAATCATATTTTATATTTTGTCCAACTTTTTTTATACTTGGATCCTCTAAAATTGGTTTAAGTTTTCTTATTACTAGATCCTTTTCTAATTGTGTTTTTTCTTTGTGTCCCACAGGAATATAAAAAGCCTCGTTAATTTCATGGCATACTGATATACCAACTAAATCAGCTTCTTGTGGATTTAGTGATGTGGTTTCAGTATCAATTGCTATAATTGATTTTTCATTTAATTTTCTTATTAATCCATCTAATTCCTCCTCTTTCAAAATAGTTTTGTAGGTCTTAGTATTTATCTTATTATTTTTTTTTATTAATTTTTTTTCATTAAAATCTGCACTTACAGGATCACCGTAAAAACTAATTGCCTGACTAAGCAATCTGTTAAATTCCATCTCTCTTAAAAAATTATATAGTTTATCTTTTTTAATATCTTTAATAATAAAATCATTAGGATCATTTTTTAGTGGAACATCGTCTTTTAAAGTTACTAATTGCTTGCTTATTAAAGCTTTATCTTTATTGGATAATAGTGTTTCCCTTCTTTTATTTTGAGGAATCTCCGATGCTTTATTTAATAGATTTTCTAAAGTTTTATATTTATTTATAAGCTCTGCCGCTGTTTTAATGCCTATACCTGGAACACCCGGAACATTATCTGAACTATCTCCAGCAAGTGATTGAACATCAATTACTTGATCAGGTTTTACTCCAAATTTTTCAATTACTTCTTTTTCTCCTACAACTTTGTTCTTCATTGGGTCAAATAATCTGACTTTGTTTGAAACTAATTGCATTAAATCTTTATCAGAAGATATTACGGTAACTGTAGCTCCAGACTCTGTGATTTTTTTTGCATATGTTGCTATAAGATCATCTGCTTCATAATTCAAAAGTTCAATTGATGGCAAATTAAAAGCTTTGACAGATTTTCTAATATATTCAAATTGAGGTGCTAAATCGTCCGGTGCCTCCGCTCTATTCGCTTTATAATCTTTATAAATTTCATTTCTAAAATTTTTTCTTGCAGAGTCAAATATAACAGCAAAATGAGTTGGTTTATTTTTTGAGTCGTCAGATCTTGCATCCTCTAAAAGTTTAAAAAGCATTGAACAAAAACCACTTACAGCTCCAGTAGGTAATCCATCACTTTTCCTTGATAGAGGTGGTAAAGCATAATAAGCCCTGAAGATATAACCTGAACCGTCTATAAGGTAAAAATGATCTGTTTTTTTTATTGAAGTCATATATACATATTACATTGAATTCCTAGCTAAGATTAAAAAAACCATGTCTAAAAATGCATTAACTGTTGAAAATCTTACAAAAATTTATTCTAATTCATCAACAAAGAAACAAAATAAAGCTCTTTCCAATCTTTCTTTCGAGGTTAAACAAGGAGAAGTTTTTGGATTACTTGGTGCAAATGGAGCGGGTAAAACAACATTTTTAAGCATACTTGGTGGTACTGTTATAAAAACATCGGGACAAGTTAATGTTTGGGGCTTTGATTTGGATAAAAATCCACGGCAAGTGAAGGCTTCCCTCGGAATTGTGCCGCAAGAAGTGAATCTGGATGCTTTTTTTAGCCCAGAAAAACTTTTAGAATTACAAGCGGGCCTTTATGGCGTAACTAAAAAAGATAGAATTACTAATTTAATTTTAAAAATGGTCTCATTGGAAGACAAGGCAAAAGCTTATTCAAGAAGTCTTTCTGGAGGTATGAAAAGAAGACTTCTCATTGCTAAAGCAATGGTTCATCAGCCTCCAATACTAATACTAGATGAGCCAACTGCAGGTGTTGATGTTGAATTAAGAAATAATCTTTGGAACAATGTTAAAGAATTAAATAAAGAGGGCGTTACAATAATCTTAACAACTCATTATCTTTTAGAAGCCCAAGAAATGTGTGATCGAATAGCAATAATTGATAAAGGAAATCTTGTAGCTTTAGATACGACGGAAAAACTCCTAGCAAAAATTAAAATGAAGAATATTAAATTTAAAGTAAAAAACGTAGATCTTAGAACTTCATTGTCATTTAAAGAAATTAAATTTAAAATTCTTTCTAATAATCTAATAAGTGTTTCTTATGAGAAAAATTCGGTAGATTTCACAGAAATCGTTAATTATCTAAATAAAAATAACATTAAAATAGAAGATATTTCAACAGATGATGGTGATTTAGAAGATGTTTTTATTCAATTAACAAAGCACTAGATTTTAATGAAAAAAAAGTTAAATTAACATTATGGACCTAGTAAAAAATTTTATAAGCTCAAAAATAATAAAGTACGTCTTTCTTGCACTGATTGGTAGCATTGCGTTAGCTGTTTCCTCAAAAGTTAAAATTCCTTTTTATCCAGTACCAATGACCATGCAAACTTTAGTTGTGGTTATGATAGGTGTTGCCTTTGGTTGGAAATTAGGACTAGCAACTATTACTTTATATTTATTTGAGGGTATAATTGGATTACCCGTTTTCTCTGGTACACCACAAAAAGGAATTGGATTATTATATTTCACTGGGCCAACAATGGGATACTTGATTGGTTTTTTGGTTGCTGTATTTTTTGCTGGCAAATTTGATTTTAATAAGAATTTATTCGCTAATTTTTTAAAACTTACTTTCGCTACGAGTTTTATTTATATATTAGGTGTAATATGGTTAGGAAGTTTAATTGGATGGGATAAACCAATTTTTAAATTAGGTGTACAACCTTTTCTTTTAGCGGAGCTTTTTAAAATTCTAATTGCTACCTTTGCAGCAACACAGTTAAGAAAAATCAAGAAATATATTTAAATTTATCTTGGTGATCTTTTCGAAAGAATTCTTTGAAGAGTTCTTCTATGCATCTTAAGTCGTCTAGCTGTCTCAGAAACATTTTTGTTACATAATTCAAAAACTCTATGGATGTGTTCCCATTTAACTCTATCTGCTGACATTGGATTTTCTGGAGGTCTTGCTTTTGATTCTGGTGACGCTAATAAAGCTGCTTCTACATCATCAGCATCAACAGGCTTAGCTATATAATCTATCGCGCCAGCTTTAACTGCCGCTACAGCCGTAGGTAGATTCCCGTATCCCGTTAACATAACTATTCTTGCATCTTTTTTAATCTTAGACAGCTCTTTCACTACGTCGAGACCATTTCCATCTTCAAGTCTTAGATCCACACAGGCAAAACCTGGCGGTGAGTTTTTCACCATATTTAAACCCTCAGAAACAGTTTTAGCCTCTTTTACCTGAAAACCCTTCTTTTCCATGGCTCTTGCTAGCCTACCTCTCAATGGATCATCGTCGTCCAATATTAATAAGGTTTTGTCAGCAAAATCAGACAATTTTAGTTGCTCAGGAATATTTTTTTGCACTCTCATACAGCACCCATATAGGTATTATGAACACAATTTCAACAGGCCAAAATAGCTTTTTTTTCTTTACATGGGGTAAAAAAAACCTTAAACGCAAATTAATTAAGGTTTTTTTTACTAAATTTTTTAAAAAGCCTTTGTGTAAACTAACGGGGGACACATGAAATGCGAAAATTTAAAACGGTTAACGAATTAGTTAACACATTAAAACCTGAGCATCCCGTATATTGTATACGGACTGAGGAGATTAAAAAATCCATAAAATTTTTTAAGGATAATTTTCCAGGTAGAGTGCTTTACGCTGTGAAAACTAATCCCCATGAGAAAGTAATTAAACAAATAATAGCTAGTGGAGTAAAAGATTTTGATGTTGCATCTCTTAACGAAATTAGACTCATCAAAAAAATAAATTCAGAAGTCAAACTTCATTTTATGCATACTGTAAAAAGTAAAGAGAGTATCTCGGCTGCTTACTTTAATTACGGGGTAAAAAGTTTTTCATTAGATAACAAAGATGAGTTGAGAAAAATTCTTGAAGCAACGAACCAGGCAAAGGACTTAAAACTATTTGTTAGAATAGCAATTTCTAATGAGCATGCTGAAATCGACTTATCACGAAAATTTGGCGCACTACCGTCAGAAGCTTTAGGTCTTGTAAGATTGTGTAAAGAACATTCAAAAAAGCTAGGTATAAGTTTTCATGTTGGTTCACAATGTATGCAAAAAATTTCCTACTCAAAAGGTGTAAAAGAAATAGGAAATATAATAAAAAAAACAAAAATTGTTCCTGATATAATAAATATTGGAGGTGGTTTCCCAGCAATTTATCCTGACTTGAAACCTGAGCCTCTTGAAAACTATATGGATGAAATTAAGGAATCTTTAAAAAATTTAAAATTGAATAAACTTCCTGAAATTATATGTGAGCCAGGCAGATCTTTAGTAGCTGAAAGTGGTTCAGCAATTGTAAAAGTAATTCTTAGAAAAAAACAAAATCTTTATATTAATGATGGTACTTATGGATCGTTGTTTGATGCAGGAGTTCCAAATTTTATCTTTCCCTCAAAAATGATAACAGATGGAAGAATACAATCTAAAAAATTAACTTCATTTAGTTTTTTTGGTCCAACTTGCGACAGCTTAGATTATATGAAGGGGCCATTTCTTCTGCCAAACAACATCAAAGAGGGCGATTATATTGAATTAGGGCAACTAGGGGCTTACGGTTTGACTTTTAGAACCAACTTCAACGGATTTTACTCTAATGAAATTTTTGAAGTAAATGATAAACCGATTATGTCTATTCATAAAGAGTCAAACGATAAAGTTGATTCTTTGGTAGCTTAATGGTCAAAAATAGCAGTCCAAAAATAGGACATAATAAAAAAACACTTCTTAATAGTCCGGTTGAGCACATAGACATTAAATCATTTGATGCTAGGAAAATAATTGATGGAATGAGTAAGATGTCTTTTACTTCAAGGGATACTGCTAGAGCTGCAGGAATTTATAACGAAATGTTAGCAGATAAAGATTGTTCTATTTTTCTTACTCTAGCTGGATCTACATCTGCAGGGGGATGTATGAATCTTTACGCTGATTTAGTCAAAAATAACATGGTTGACGCAATTGTGGCTACAGGAGCGTCTATTATTGATATGGATTTTTTTGAAGCACTTGGTTTTAAACATTATCAAGGGTCTCAATTCCAAGATGATACTGAGCTACGTAAGAACTACATTGATAGGATTTATGACACATATATAGATGAAGAAGAACTACAAGCATGTGATCAAACAATCTGTGATATAGCAAACAAATTACAGCCGAAATCTTATACCTCAAGAGAGTTTATCAAAGAATTAGGAAGATATTTAAAATCAAATTGTAAGAAAAAAAACTCTTTAATTGAAGTTGCGTTCGATAATAATGTACCAATATTTTGTCCTGCATTTACAGATAGCTCAGCAGGTTTTGGTTTAGTTATGCATCAAGAGCAAAATCCTAATAATCACATTACAATAGACTCTATTCGTGAATTCAGAGAACTTACTGAAATTAAACTACAATCCAAACAATCAGGTTTACTTATGATTGGCGGAGGTGTGCCAAAAAACTTTATACAAGATACTGTAGTATGTGCTGAATTATTGGGTAAGAAAGTTGATATGCATAAATATGCTATACAAATAACTGTTGCTGATACTAGAGATGGTGCTTGTAGTAGTTCAACATTAAAAGAAGCTAGTTCATGGGGTAAAGTTGATGTAACAAAAGAACAGATGGTTTTCGCTGAAGCAACGAGTGTTCTACCGTTAATTGCTAGTGATGCTTATCATCGAAAAAATTGGAAAAATAGAGAGAAAAAGAACTTTTCAAATATTTTCTCTTCCTAGATGAAGTACTTAAGTCAGAAAAAAGGTTTTTTAGGGTACGATGCTGATAATAATTTAGATCCAAAGGTAATAGTTGTTCCTTTCGGACTTGAAAAAACAGTAAGTTATGGTGGTGGTACTAAAAATGGTCCTAAAGAAATAATAAAAGCTTCTCATCAAGTAGAGTTGTTTGATGAGGAGTTAAACAAGGAGCCTTATAAACAAATAGGCATAAAAACCATGAAACCTTTTGCGATTAAAAAGAACATTAACCAGGCTTTAAATCAATTATCACTAATTAACAAAAAAATAATCTCTACTAATAAGTTTCCTCTAGTATTTGGAGGAGAACATTCTATAACTCCTGGATCTATAAATCCTATTGTTAAAAAATATGATGAATTAGTTCTTCTTCATTTTGATGCTCATGCAGATTTAAGGGAAAGCTACCAAGGTGAAAAATTTTCCCACGCATCAGCAATAAAAAGATGTTTAGATTTTAAAAATGTAAAAGTCGTATCATTTGGAGTAAGGAACCTCTCAAAAGCAGAGATGGATTTTTATAATAATAATAGAGATAGAATTGAAATATTTTGGGGAAAAGATAAAAAAAATTGGAACCTTTCTTTGATTAATAAATTTTTTGAAAATAAAACATCTTATATTACTTTTGATGTAGATGGTTTTGATGCAAGTATTATGCCAGCTACGGGCACTCCTGAGCCTGGTGGGTTACTTTGGGAAGATGTTCTTCCAATTATCAAAAAAGTTTGTCAAATTTCAAATGTTGTTGGAGCCGATATAAATGAGTTAGCACCGATCAAAAACTTTGATTCTTACAATTTTCTCGTTGCAAAACTTGCTTATAAAATTCTAGGATACACTTTTGAGTTTAAGAATTAATTAAGTTTTTTGCAGACCAGTTTATAATAACTGAAGCACCACCTAGTTCACCATTTTTTTTAAATATTAATCTTCCTTTTTGTCTTTCTAAAAGAGTTTTACCTAAAAAAGTTCCAAGTCCAAGACCGGAATTAGAACTTAATTCTTTAGATTTTGATTTAATATAAGGTTCTCCGATTAAGTTTATTATGTCTTCAGGTATTCCTGGTCCATCGTCATTAATTTCAATTTCTACAAATTTTTGATTACTCTTAAGATTTATTTTAACTTTACTTCTAGAAAATTTTACAGCATTACCAATAAAATTTCTTAACCCATATATTATTTCAGGCGTTCTTTGTATAGCGATTTTGTTAAGATCATCATCAGTAATTAATTCGATTTCTTTTGATGAAGTTTCTTTAAATGAATTAATAATTTCCTCTAAAAGATCTTCAAATTTAATTGAGCTTAAAAAAATATCTTCTTCTATTTGTTTTTTAGATATCTGCTTTAATATCTGGCTACATCTTTTTGTTTGGCTGATTAAAAGGTCAATATCTTTAGAAAATTCTTTATCGTCTCCAATTTCCTTTTTTAACTCTTTTGCCACAACACTTATAGTAGCTAAAGGGGTGCCCAATGAATGAGCTGCTGCTGCAGCTTGGCCACCCAAAGACTCTAGTTCATATTCTTTTGAGATTACTTCTTGTAATTTATTAAGCGCCTCAGATCTTTTTTTTGACTCTCCTGCAAATCTTATTCCAAAATAACTTAAAAAAATTAATCCAATTAAAATTGAAATTATAATTCCTGTTTTATAAAAGTCTGGAAAATGCAATAAATTCATTTCCTCTCCAGGAAGTGGAAGATAAAAGAATGAGATAGTTAATAAAAGTAATGAGGTAATAATTCCTAAAACTATCGTTGATCCCATACTTAAAAAAGTAGATGAAACGATTGCTGGTATAATAAGTAGAAAGCAAAATGGATTAAATATTCCTCCAGTCAAATAAAGTAAAATACTTAATTGTATTAAATCGTAAACTAAAAATATTAGTGAATAAAAATCTTTAAGTTGATTAATTTTAATTCCAAATTGAAGATATAAATTAGTCATCAAACCTATAATAATGACTGCATAACTTAACTTAATCGGGAAAGGCAAGTTCAGGTAGAAATAAACAATATTTATAGCAAGGAATTGCCCAAAAATGGCAATATATCTAAGTATTGTGAGTGTATTTTTATCTAGGTTAAGGTTCTCTTTTATACGAAAGAGAGTAGAAAAATTCATGAGTAAGCTAAATGTCTAGATTAGCAACATCAAGTGCATTATTCGTAATAAAATCTTTTCTCGGAGCAACTTCATCACCCATTAAAACCTTTATCATTCTCTGATCTTCTTTGGATTTATCCTTCGTTCCTTTTGAATATTGCACTCTCAACATCGTTCTGTTATCAGGATTTAATGTTGTTTCCCATAGTTCTTCAGGATTCATTTCTCCTAAACCTTTGAAACGCTGAATGGATAGTTTTTCTCTTTGTTCTTGAATGAAATTTCTATACTCAACTGATCCTTTTTTAATTTTTTTATTCAAGTTTCCGGCTTCTAAAATATAATCCTCCAAAGCTTTTTCATCTTTAATATAAATACTTTTATTTGCTTTGGTTACTTTAAATAGAGGCGGCTGCGCAAGATATACGTGACCATTTTCAATTAATTGATTAAATGGATAATTGTTGAAGAAGGTTAATAGAAGAGTTCGTATATGGGAACCATCTACGTCGGCATCCGTCATGATTACAATTTTATCATACCTTAAATTTTCTATATTAAAATCTTTAGAACCTGTTCCAAGTGCATTTATTAGAGTTACAATTTCATTGGAAGACATCATCTTTGATAAAGCTTTAGTAGATTGATCTTCTCCATTTGATTTTCCATTAACAAAAGTATTTAATATTTTTCCCCTCAACGGTAACACAGCTTGATATTCCCTAACTCTTCCTTGTTTCGCAGACCCTCCTGCTGAGTCTCCCTCAACAATAAATAACTCCGTTCCCTCTCTTTTTTGTATTTGGCAATCTGCTAACTTTCCAGGAAGACCGGACAATTCAAAAGTTCCTTTTCTTCTTACACTATCTCTTGCTTTTCTAGCAACATCTCTAGCCATTGCAGCTTGAGTAATTTTCTCTAAAACAACTTTTGCAATAGAAGGATTTTGATCGAACCATGTTGAAACTTTTTCGCTTATTATGTGTTCGACAATGTTTCTTATTTCTGAGGAAACTAATTTATCCTTTGTTTGTGAAGAAAATTTTGGGTCCGGCATTTTAATAGAAAGTACAGCCGTAAGGCCTTCCTTAATGTCTTCGCCTGATAGAGATATTTTATTTTTTTTGTTATTTCTGTCTGAAGTATATTTATTAATAACTCTTGTAAGTGCTGTTCTAAAACCTAATAAATGTGTGCCTCCATCCTTTTGTGGAATATTGTTTGTAAATGGTAATACTTCTTCTGAGTATCCAGCATTCCATTCAAAAGAACATTCAACTACAACATTATTTTTCGAAGCAGTAACATAAACAGGTTTCTTGAATACCTCTTTTTCGTTTTTATTAACTAAAATTGGTTTCTTATTGTTGATATACTTAACAAATTCCAAAATTCCACCATCATATTTGTGAACGAACTCCTTGGGTTTTTTTGAAGTTTTATCAACTAATTTAATAGAAATTCCCTTATTTAGAAAAGCTAATTCTCTAATTCTTTTTTCAAGTATTGATGAGCTGAATTTTATTGATGAAAAAATTTGTTTTGAAGGTAAAAAAGTTATTCTTGTTCCATTTTTTTTAGTTTTTCCTAACTTTTTAAGTGGTTTAATTGAATTTCCATCTTGAAATTTAATTTCGTACTCACTTCCCTCTCTATAAATATTCAAATCTAATTTTTCTGAGAGTGCATTTACAACAGAAACACCCACACCGTGCAATCCCCCTGAAACTTTATAGGAGTCATGGTCAAATTTACCACCAGCATGTAATTGTGTCATTATTACCTCTGCGGCAGACATTTTTTCTCCTTTATGCATATCGACTGGAATTCCTCTTCCATCGTCTTCAACTGTTACTGTATTGTCTGGGTTAATTGTAACAATAATGTTTTTACAATGTCCTGCTAAAGCTTCATCTATAGAATTATCTACAACTTCAAATACCATGTGATGTAAACCAGAACCATCATCTGTATCTCCGATATACATTCCAGGTCTTTTTCTTACAGCATCAAGTCCTTTTAAGACTTTTATAGAATCTGCACCATAAGAAGTTGTTTTTTTTATTTCAGAATTTTTAGACATATTTTTAGATTTTTAAAAGTATAACATTTTTTTAATCGAATATAAAATCACTTGCACCTTAGGTGACTTAAAACTATTAACTACCAACAATTATAGGGCAAAAATTAAAAAAATATTTAAAATCGTTAAATTTAAATTTTCATTGGCATAATAACGTAATAACTATTTTTATCAGACACATCTTCAATTAAAACAGGTGAAACTGAATCTTTTAGAGACATTTTTAAATTTTTATCTTCAACCTCTGATGCAATGTCTATTAAGTATTTTGAATTAAAACTTATATTTAAATTCTCAGAATTGAACTCAGCTTTAATTTTTTCATTACCATCCCCTGAGTTGGCGCTATTAACAGAAAGTTGAATGTTATCTTTATTTATAACAAGTTTTACTCCTTCTTTTCTATCAAGCGAAACGCTTGCCACTCTTTCTATTGAATTGATAAAATCTTTGGAAGGTACAATTAATTTTTTATCATTTGATGTTGGTACTACTTTCTTATAATCAGGAAATTTTCCATCAATTACTTTTGATATTAATTTTATATTACCCAATGAAAATTTAATTTTATTATCACTTGTTTGCATTACTAGTTGTTCCGTTGTTTCGGTTAATAATGAACATAATTGAAAAACTGTTTTTCTTGGTAATATTAATGAAGAAAAATTATTTGTTTTTTCAATTTCTAAACTGCTTGAGGATAGTCTGTGACTGTCGGTAGCTACTCCAGTTAAAAAATTTCTTCCTTGGGCTTCTGTCAAATGCAGAAAAATTCCATTTAAATAATGTCTTGTATCGTCATTTGATATTGAAATTTTCGTTTTATTTAAAAGTTTTAAAAATCTTGTATTGTTTAATGAAATTTCATTTCCTTCAAATTCGTCTATAAAAGTAGGAAAGTTATCAGTAGGCAAACATAAAAGATTGAAGTCTGCATTTTCACTTTTTAAGCTAAGTTTATTTTCAGATTTTAGATCAAAATTCAAATCAGCATTGGAAGATATTTTTCTTAAAATATCGTAAAGTATTGCTGCAGATGTAGTTGTGCTTCCTTCATTGATTATTTTAACGTCAGAAATTTCATCATAGAAAATAATGTCAAGGTCAGTAGCAACTATTGATAATTTTTTATCTTTAAGTTGTAACAACACATTTGACAGTATAGGTAATGTATTTTTTTTTTCGACTACGCCTTGAACAAAATTTAGTGATTTTAATAATTTATCCCTTTTTACATTAAATTGCATCTTACTATTGTTCTAATAATAAACTTTTAATTTGAGTAATGTTTTTTTTCATTTCATCATCCTGTTCGGAAAGTCTAGTGATAGTTTTAACTGCATGAATTACTGTTGTGTGATCACGATTGGCGAATCTTCGACCTATTTCCGGTAATGATCTTGAAGTCATTTTCTTTGCAAGGTACATCGCTATTTGTCTAGGCCTAGCTAGTGGCCTAGATCTTCTTTGAGACAACATTTCACTCAAAGCAATATTAAAATAGTTTGAAACAACATTTTGAATTTTATCAACTGTTATAACTCTAATTTGATTAAAAACATCTTTTAAAATATTTTTACAGTCGCTTATAGTCAAGTTTTTATTATGGACTCTGCTAAAAGCTACAACTCTATTAAGGACACCTATAAGTTCTCTTATGTTTGTTTTACTTTCGGTAGCTATAAAAGTGATTACTTCCTCACTCAAATTAATATTTTCTTTGAATTGACTTTGTATTTCCTCGATTTTCTTTTTTATAATTTTAATTTTTAATTCCAGGTCGGGTGTCTCAATGTCAACTACAAGCCCACCTGCTAATCTTGATTTAATTCTGTCTTGGACTCGATCTAACTTCATTGGGGCACGGTCTGCTGAAATAATAATCTGTGACCCCTTATCCATTAAGCTATTAAACGTGTGAAAAAACTCTTCTTGTAAGCTCTCTTTCCCACTAATAAATTGTATATCATCTATAATAAATACTGAGGATTTTCTGAAAAAATCTTTAAAATTAACCATATCGTTTTTTTTTATTGATTTTATAAAGTGATACATAAATCGTTCAGCTGATATAAACATAACGTTAGTTTTATTTTGAAGTTCTATTCCAATTGCATTCAAAAGGTGGGTTTTTCCTAAGCCAACACCTCCGCATATATATAAAGGATTGTAACGCGAAATATGCTCACATACTTTTTTAGAATAGGATAATGCAATATCGTTGCTTTTACCTTTAATAAAGCAATCAAAGCTTAAACTCGGGTTTAGTCTGTTATAATTTAAAATTGAATCTTTTATTTCAGTTACTTTATTAAGCTCGTCTATTTTTATTAATTCTTGATTTTGTTTATTTTCTTCAATTATCTTAAATTCTATTCTATTTAAACTTAGTTTAAAGCTCTTAACCTGCTCGAGAATTTTATCTAAGTATCTAGAAACGATCCAATCTCTAAAAAATCTAGTTGGAACACTTAATATCAAATAATCATTATATTCTTTTACTAATGAGATTTTTTGCAACCAGCTATTGTATATTTCACTTCCAAAAGTTTTTTTAAATGATCCCTGAATTTCTACCCAATTTAAAGTCTGTTCTTCTTCAGAAATAAAAGCACTTTGTTTCTTGAAATTATTATTATCCATGTAGATTGTTTCCGAGATTCCTTTAAACGACCTTTTAAAAAAATTTGCAAGAAATTTTTTTTTAAAATAAAAAATAATTTGATTGCGGTTGTATGATTAACGTTCAGATAGAATTAAAAAAAAATTACAACTCTTTGAATGGTGTTTCAACATTTGGTTATTAGATTCTAAATATAGAATTTTTTTTAAATTTTAATCAACTTGGAATTGATTATTTTGAGTAAATTTTTTTTGATGTTCTAGAAATTTTTCTTGCTGCTGTATTTTTACTAACAATACCGGATTTAGCAACCTGCATTAGAATTGATTGAAATTTTGAAAAATATTTTTTTGCTTTAGTCTTATCTTTCGCCTTTATAAGAAGTTCCATCTCTTTTACGGCTTTTTTATACTTGCTTTTTCTAACTCTATTTACTTGAGTTTGTTTTTTAACCCTTCTTACTCTTCTGATTGCTGATTTTGTATTAGGCATATTTTTAGGATTGTATATATGTGCAACTTATTATGGTCAACTTTATTATTTTTGGCATTTATTACAAAAAAATGATGCTCGATTAGCTATTACAATTTTTTTTATCTTACCTTTACACTTAACCTTAGGGCAATTTTCACCTTTTTTTCCATAAACACTAAAATATTGCTGAAATAAACCTTTTTTTCCACTGCTACTAGAAAAATCTTTTATAGACGATCCACCAAGTGTAATAGCTTTAGAAATTATCTTTTTGGAAAATCTTACAATTTTTTTGATTTCAATATCTGAAAGCTTTTTAATCTTTTTTGAAGGCCTTACCCCGCTAAAAAAAAGAATTTCATTTACATAGATGTTTCCTAATCCAGAAACAAATTTTTGATCCATTAAAATACTTTTTATAGATCTTTCTTTTCCCTTTTTATAATTTTTAAAATATTTTATATTAAACTTAGTATTTAACGGTTCTGGACCTAAATATTTAAGGTGGGAATTTTGCTTTAAATTAACCCGTCTAACAAACTTTATAAAACCAAATTTTCTTATATCGTTATAAATTAGTTTTTGATTATTTGATAAATCGAAAATTATTCGATCATGCTTTTTATCTTTATCTTCGTTTATATTATAATAAAAACTTGTTTTATATTTAGTCTTTTTACGGTTGACGAAAAAAAATTTTCCAGTCATACCTAAATGTACTAACATTACAATATCATTATTAAAGAAAAATAATAAATATTTAGATCTTCTAGAGATATGTTTAAACTTTAGTCCGATAATTTTTTTAATTTTGTTTCTATCAATTTTATATCTCAATTTTCCGTCATTTATTTTGACAGCTTTTACAATTAAATTTCGCGTTTTATTAGTTAAAGACCTTTTAACAACTTCAACTTCTGGTAATTCTGGCATATAATTAAATTATGAAAAGCACTATTCA
>MDTA01014003.1_pt1 | contig 15852 bp, 14 predicted proteins | sample 811151 | NCBI WGS metagenome assembly MDTA01 (sample SAMN05326648, study PRJNA326480) | marine metagenome | isolation source: seawater | place: Indian Ocean: South | collected 2010 | reverse complement strand
TAAAAGTATCTATATAATATCGCTAGTAATAATTATGAAGAAATTCTTTAAAAAATATACTCCAGACAGAGAAACTGTAAAAAAATATAAAATTATAAGCTTTTTGGGCTCATCCTTATTTCATCCCGATTTATTGATATTTAATAGAGTTGCATTCTGTAGAGCAACTGTGATTGGTGTATTTTGGGCTTGGATGCCCATGATGTTTCAGATGATTCCTGCTGCATACTGTGCTGTTGTTTTTAGAGCAAATCTTCCTCTTTCAGTTGCTGGTGTATGGATAAGTAATCCAATCACTATGCCTCCGATGATGTACTTTGGTTATTTATTTGGTAATAAAGTATTAGGTCTTAATCCGGTATATGATGAATTTAAATTAGATACGGAATGGATTGTTTCAGCACTAGCAAATATTTGGGAGCCGTTATTAGTTGGGACGCTTATAATTGGTGTTATATCAAGCATTGTTGGATATTTTTTAATGCATATTGCATGGAGAGTATATGCATATGCAAAACTCAAACAAAGAAAACAGACTATTGAATAATTCTACCTGAATCTAATTCATAAACATTATCAAATTTCTTCATGAGCGTCTCATCATGAGAAACCATGATAAGAGATGTTTGATTCTCTTTACATGACTCAAGAAGTAAATTAATCGTTGCATCCGTATTATTTTTATCCAAGTTACCAGTTGGCTCATCAGCAATGATTAATTTAGGTTTTGTAACTAATGCTCTGGCAATAGCCACTCGTTGGGACTCGCCTCCTGATAAAAGATTTGTTCTGACATCGGACTTATGGTGAAGGTCAAGTGATTTCAGAACTTTTTCGGCAAGATCGACTCTCTTACTCAATTGCATTCCTGTTAAACTAAGAGGTAACATTACATTCTCCATTACTGATAAATCATTGATTAGGTTGAAAAATTGGAAAATAATACCAAGATAATCTTTTCTAAATTTAGATAAGTTTGACTCATCCATAGAAGTTATATCATAATCTTCGAAAATAATTTTTCCGCTTGTAACATGATCTATACCAGAAATTAAATTCAACAAAGTTGTTTTTCCGCTTCCTGATGGGCCTTTTAATGCTAATGTCTCATTGCTTCTAATTATCAGATTAATGTCAGAAAGTATGTTCACCTCACGTTTAGAGATGAAAAAGCTCTTATATAGACTTGAGATAGTTAACATTAGTGAATACCGCGTAGAGATTCTGCAGGTCTGATAGATGCCGCTTTTCTGGCTGGATATAAAGATGAAAATAGGATTATTAGTACAGAAAATAAACTCACGAACCTGATATCGGACAATTCCACTATTGCGGGTATCTCTGATAAGTGGTAAATCTCTGGTGGCAGTAAACTTATATTAAAGATATGTTCAATAAAATCGATGACGATATTAACATTATTCGCTAATAACATACCAAAAAATAATCCTAAAGTTATTCCTAGCAAACCAAGAAATATTCCTTGTAATAGAAAAATGGATGTAATGTAGAAATCTGAAGCACCAAGTGTTTTTAAGATGGCTATTTCTCTCTCTTTGTTTTTTACTAACATCAGCAAAGATGAAACAATATTAAATGAGGCTATTGCTACTATTAAGATTAAGATTAAAAACATTACTCGTTTTTCATTACTGATTGCTGTAAATAATGATGAGTGTGATTCTATCCAATCTTGAGCATACATACTACTATTACTCTCATTGAACCGTGATGAGAATTCTCTTGCATTGAGAGGATTAGATAATTTTAATCTAATTTTATTTATTAGAGTGCTTCCATCAGGAAAAAAATTTTCAAGATTTATAAATGCATATGCATTATTATATTCATACAGACCAACATCATAGATTGCTGAAACAGTATAACTGTTCTCAGTATTCTTTAGTTTTTTTTCATTAAGATTTGATTTCATAATTATATTTATTACGTCACCAACTCTTACATTTAGGCTCCTAGCAATTCCATTTCCAAGAATAACAGATCTACCTATAGATAAGTCACTAAATAATCCAGATATAATATTATCATCTATGATGTTTACATTAGATTCTCGTTGTGGATCTACAGCACGAACCATAGCGCTAGACGTACCTGTCTCAGAGATTAGTAATGCTTGATCTTCAAAATAAATAGAATATGATTCAATCTCTTTACTGGAAACTAATTGATTAAAGTAACTTATGTTCTCGTTTATATTTAAATTGGTTCCGTATACAGTGACATGTGATGTAAATCCAAGAACTTTATTCTTAAGCTGTTGTTCAAAGCCATTCATTACAGATATAACTGTAATCAGAACAGTAAGCCCTAATATAATCCCTATTACAGATATTTTTGATATAGTATTAATGAAACCAGAGTTATCTTTTGACCTTAGAAATCGGTATGCTAAGAGAAAACGCATCTTTTTAATATAACATAAAATATGGAATATTATAAAAAAAATAAATTACATTTAATCCACGATCAACTTACAGATAGTGTGGCATTAATATGGCCAGATCGAAATATGGGAATTAAACAATATGACTTGCTTGAGGATTCATATTGTCAACTATTGGCCAGTTTACTGGAGCATGAAACAAAAGTTTTTCTATTTTCAAAAAAAAGTATGCCTGAAAAAGCTCAACACATTACAAAGATGTTTGATGGGAAACATATTAATCACCATAAATTTATTTCTGATGATATTTGGCTACGTGATTTTTGCCCATTACAAACATTCAACCCAGTAAGTAAAGAGAATATTTTTCTATCATATTCTTATAATGCCTATGGAGAGAAATATGAGTTTATAAATAATAAATATTTCTCGGATTTCTTCCTTCATAATATAAGTAAATCTAAATCCACAGGATTCTGTAATGATAAGATCATATTTGAAGGAGGCAATATTGTAAATAATGCCAATATTTGTCTAATTAATATGAATTGTCTTCAACAACACAATAAAGATATATGTTACTCACAAATTGAAAATAATCTAAAGTCATTTTTCAAGATAAATATATATCAACAACTTGATTTTATTGATATTCCTCCTATTACAGGCGATGATACAAATGGTCATATTGATAACTTAGTTAGATTTTATGATGACGCTGTGTTAATCATGAGTACTAATTCACGATCTCATCCTGATTATGACAAATTAAAAAAACTTGAAGATCAAGTCTGTGATATATGTAGTAGAAATAAAATAGAAAAAATAATACATGTTAATCATGAGTATCGAAATATTATGAAGAGCGAAAAAAATGAGATATTGCCTTTTTCTTATCTTAATTATCTAAAAATAGCTAATGTAATTTATATGCCGATAATTGGTAATGAGACAGAGCAAGAAAAATCCTATCTGAAAAAAATCTTTAAGAAAGATAAAGTTGTTTTCATTAATAGCAAACCTCTTCTTAGTGAATATGGAGGTTTGCATTGTTGTAGCTATAATTGGAGATACTTTGAATAAGATAGTCAACGTAGTATGTATCCAAAGAGATTTTGGTAATAATCAATCAAGTATCGTTGAAAATATATTGAAATATATTCGTGCTTTAAAGATAAAAAAACAGTCAATAGTTGTATTACACGAGTTGTCATTATCAAGATATTTCCCTATCAAAAAAGAAAAAAACTTATCTGAAAAAATATACTCTACTAAGTCTCATGAGATTAACCCCATTATCGATCTTTGTCGGGAGAAAGAAATCTATCTTGTCTTGTCTGTGTGTGAAAAAAGTAAAAATAACAAATATTTTAACACAACCATTATTATTTCCCCAGGTGGAAAAACTATTGCAAATCAAAGGAAAAGAAATATCCCAAATGAAATGTGTTATCAAGAGAGACACTATTTTAATAAATCTAAAAAATTAAAAGTGTTTGATATAGGTATATGCAGAGTAGGTATTTTAATCTGTTGGGATCAATGGCATCCTAAAAACTATCAGGAATTATTTGATCAAAAAGTCGATATTATAGTTTCCCCGACTTCGATTGGTTATGCTTCAAGGAATAACAGTCCTCTTACTCTCAAAAACGAGAGAGAAAATTGGGAAATGACCATTCGCATGAATAGTCTTTTAACTAGTACTCCAATCGTTGTAGCTAATAGGTGTTCGGATGAAAAAAGCGGTATTTATAAAATTAAATTTTGGGGTTCTAGCTTCATTACAAATTCAGATGGTGAAATAGTCAAGCAGGCGGGACAGACAAACAAAACCATCACAACATCAATTGATCTCAGAGATAAGCCTAAATCGTTAAGAAAATGGGGTTTTAAGGTAACATAAATAGGATTATAAGTGGCTATATATTGACAAAAGGTATTCATTTAGTGTCCTAGATACTGTAAAATTATAGAATGTAGATAACTAGGTTGTTATCTATCTCATTTTGTAAAGGGAGATATATGAGAATTTTATTGCTACTTTTCGTCAGTTTTTTCATGACCAGCTATACAATTGCCTCAACGAGCGATTATGTTTCACATCATCATGATGATGCTGTGGTCGTTTCTTCATACGATTTAGTATTCAATGAAGACGAAGAAGCTGAAGAAGAAGAGCCAGAATGTGACTAAATCTATAATAAAGGAGGAGGAGTATGAAAATTAATTCATTACTATCAATATTAACGGTTTCTCTATTTATGACATCATTAGCGTTAGCTGAGAAACCAGTTGCGATATCTAAAGGTGACGGCCCATATTCACTGGAAATTGGTGTTTCTGTTGATTTAGGTGGCGGAAAAACAATAATGAGGAATCAGAATAATAAAAATACAGTGAATCCCTCATTTGCAAAAACATCAAGACCATGTCCACCATTTTGCATACAACCGATGCAATTAAGACCTGGTGTTGAAACAATAGGCGAACAAGAGATGATTCATTACGCGATGATGATGAGCAAAGGACAAAAAATGCCTAATGGTTCAGAAATTATGATTATTGACTCAAGGACGCCTGATTGGACTGCCAAGGGGATGATTCCGGGAGCTGTAAACTTACCTTGGACACTTTTAAGTGAGCGTAAAGGTGCTGATCCAATATCAATAGCAGAGATAATGACCGAGCAGTTTGGCGCGAAAGAGCAGAATGGTTTGTTTTATTTTGATACTGCAAAAACTCTTGTTCTTTACTGCAATGGGATGTGGTGTGGTCAATCACCAAACAATATAAAAAGTTTACTTAAGTATGGATATCCAGCCGATAAAATTAAGTGGTATCGTGGGGGTATGCAGAATTGGGAAATTTTAGGTTTTAATACAGTAAAATAGCTTTTTGCTTAAATTTTAAAAAGCAGCACTATGTGCTGCTTTTTTTATGAAAAGATATTATGGAAAAGATAGGTTATAAAATTAAAAAAAAAGTAGGGAGTTTGTATGGATCATCACCATTATATTTTATCAAAAATAAATTAGACGATTATAAAAAAGTGATTGTGATAGTGGAAAATAATAATCAAGCATTAAACCTTCATGAAGAGTTAAAACCATTTTTAGGAACAGAAAATTCAATAGATTTATTCTTAAACTACGAAACACTTCCATATGAGGAAGTTTTAGAAGATAAAGAGATATTATCACGAAGAATACAAACGATTATCAATAAAAATCACCCTGGTGTTGTAATCACAAATATACAAGCAATAATCAGAAAATTAAGTTCCAACCTTACGAAAAGTAACTTCTTAAGAGAGATTAATCATGATGTCAAATATTCCAGGATGATAGATTTACTTAAAATAATGAAATTTGAGAAGACGGGTGTTATACAAAATAGAGGAGAATTTGCAATAAAGGGACCAATCATAGATGTATTTCCAATCTGTTCTAATGAACCTTATAGATTACAATTTGATGACCAAAATCTAGAAACAATAAAGTTATTTGATATAAATACACAAATTACCATGGAAGAACAAAATTCTCTATATATGTGTGATACATCTGAAGTGCTTCTAACTTCTAAGGAGATAGAATATTACAAAAAAAATGCGGCAAGACTATTTGATAAAGAGTATCTAGAGGACATAGAATATCAACGTATAACTAATAACAAACTATGTCCAAATATTCACAATCTAATACCTATAGTCTATAAAAATTATTCAACTTTTTTTAATTTATTTGATTGCCGTAATTTACTATATCTATCATCATTAGATCTTAGAACTGAAATTACAAAGATATATCAAAAATATAAGAAGTTTTACGATATTAACGCAGATTTGAAATATATTTTACACCCTGATGATTTACTTATAAATCAGAAATATATAAAAAATATAATGGCTGGAAACGACTATATTAAAATATCAAATTTTAAACTCACATCAGCTCAAAGTACTCAAAATGAATCTATAAAAAAACTTCCGAGTATTTTAATCGATAGCAGAAAAAAGAATCCATACTCCGATTTTTATAAATTATTAAAAAGTAAAATATATAAATTCAATATTTTCGTAACTAGAGATAGTCTCAAAAAGGAAATTCATAAGATTCTAGATGATATTGGCTTAAAATATAGACATAGCAACTATCTTGATGGAAATTTAGACAAATATGACGTCGTTCTGATTGATGGGATGCTTGTGGAGGGATTTATTGATTATAAAAATAAGCTAGCATTCCTAGGATCTCTAGATATATTTGGAAAACGTGCTTTCGAGATTAAAAAAACACATAGCAAAAGAAGTCTTAATGAGTATTATAATGATATATCTGATCTACAAATTGGTGCTCATGTAGTTCATGATGATCATGGGATCGGCATCTATCAAGGTCTCATTAATATGGATATCGAAGGCATTACGACAGAATTATTAAAGATTGAGTACGCTAATAAAGATTTATTATACATTCCTGTCACATCAATAGATCAGATTAAAAAGTACAATAAAGCTAGTGGTTTAACAATAACCTTAAATCATCTTGGAACAAATAAATGGCAAAAAATTAAAAAAAGAGCAAAGCAGAAAATAAATGATTTAGCAACAGATATATTAGAGATAGAAGCTAAAAGAAAATTATCAAAGGGTAATAAGTATGAGATATATACAAATGATTATAAAAGATTCATAGAGGATTTTCCATTTGCAGAAACAGATGATCAATTAAGAGCAATGTCTGATGTCCACTCAGATATGCTTAGTGAGTATCCAATGGATAGATTAATCTGTGGTGATGTAGGATTTGGCAAAACAGAAATCATAATGAGGGCATCATTTATTGCAGCGATGAATAATAAACAAGTCCTGTTATTAGCTCCAACAACCTTGCTTGTAGAACAACATTACAAAACATTTAAAAAGAGGTTTTTTAATACACCGATAAATATAGGTAAACTATCAAGGCTTGAAAAAAAGAAAAATAGAGATGAAATTATTAATCAAGTTTTTAATGGTAAGTTAGATATTCTTATCGGAACTCATGCTGTATTATCTAATGAATTATCGTTCCAAAATATAGGACTTCTTATAATAGACGAGGAACATAAATTTGGCGTTAGAGCAAAAGAGAAAATAAAGAAATACAGAGGTACAATTGATATTATCACATTAACGGCGACGCCTATTCCGAGAACACTTAATTCAGCTTTGTCTAATGTAAGAGATTTGAGCCTCATTGAATCACCTCCAGATAATAGGAAATCAATTATAACACATATTCTAGAATGGGATGACGAAGTGCTATCTGATGCAATTGAGAGAGAAATACAGCGGGGAGGACAGATCTATTTTGTACATAATGACATACAAACAATACCTCTCATAAAAGAAAAAGTTGTATTAATCAATAAAAATATGTCTATCGGTATAATTCACGCTAAATTAGATAATAGAAAAATTGAAGAAGAGATGAATGCATTCATAAATAAAAAATATGATATTATTATCTGCACTAGTATTATAGAAAGTGGCCTAGATATATCGAATGTAAATACTATTATCATCAATCATGCAGATAAATTTGGGCTATCACAGCTTCATCAAATTAGAGGTAGAGTAGGAAGAAGCTCTACTCAAGCATATGCGTACCTTCTGATAAGCAATAAGTATAAAATTACAACGAAATCGAAAAATAGATTAGAGGCACTTGATTCAGTTGATAGTCTAGGTGGCGGCGTAGAGATTGCAACTAAAGACTTAGAATTGAGAGGAGCTGGAGAAATTCTTGGAGAAGAACAAAGTGGTCAAATGTATGAGATTGGATTTGCAATGTTTGCAGATTTATTGAAAAAAACTATAAATCTACTGAGACATGGTAAGAATACAGAAACATCACACCTTATCATAGATGTTAATAAGCCATGCTTAATACCAGACTACTATATGGAGGATATATTTCAAAGACTCAAATACTATCAAAGAATATCATTGTGTACATCAGAAGATGCTTTAATTTCAATTAGAGACGAGCTAGTTGATATATTTGGCCCCGTACCTGACTATTTAGAAAATTTACTCATATTAAAAAATCTAAAGAATAATATTAGTGATAAAACAATAACTTATATGAAAATCATTGATTCAAATGTAACGATCGATTATCAGTCTAATCAAAATGATAACAAAAAATCGCAAAAGAGTGTTAATGAATCAAAAATGAGAATGAAGATGTTATTACGTTGCGAGGATTTTAGAGAGCAATGTTTGGAGATTCGAGATAATCTAAATAATTTAGTCTGATTATTTCTTATCCCAATCAATAGTGGTTGTTGGAAACGCAATAGCAGAGTCGTTAGTGGATATAATATTAGCTATCTTGATAAGTATTGCCTCTTTAACCGCAAGGAATTCTCGCCAATCTTTTGTGTTAGTGAATGCGTAAACTATAATATCGCATGATGATGCTTCAAAACTTGTAAAATAAACAACAGGAGGATTAGTCTGATCGATATCGCTTTGAGATTTTAGAAATTCGCGAATCTCAGTTACTATTTTTGGAATATTATCCATATCCTCATATCTCACCCCAATTACCTCATTGAATCTTCTGTTAGTCATACGAGTTGCATTTTCAACTATAATATTGGAGAAAGCAGAATTAGGAATGTATAAAACGTTTTTTGAAAAAGTTCTTACAACGGTTAATCTCCAACCAATACTTTCAACGATACCCTCAATATTTCTATCTGGAGATTTAATAAATTCTCCAACTTTAAAGGGTCTATCAAAATAAATCATTAATCCACCAAAAAAGTTTGATAGAAGATCTTTTGCTGCTAATCCAACAACTAAGCCTCCCACTCCGCCAAATGCTAAAAGACCTGATATGCTTAATCCAAATTCTTGCATCAAAATTAATAGTGTGACAATTATGATAATAATCTTAGTAACTCTAATAGTTATTTCATATGTCTGCTCCACAACAACAGGATCGTTTTGTTTAGATAAATTTTTTAAAAATAGTTTGTTTTCATAATATTTATCTAGAAATCTTACTAGGGAAATCGAGATAAGAATAAGAATAATGCTATAGAAGAAATGAGACGGTTCAAATGAGTCTATATAATTGTAATAAAAGTTTACTCGATCAAAAATGAGAAGAGAACTTATTATAATTATCAAATATGAGAATGGCTTACTTACAGCCTCAAGGATAATATCGTCTAATTCATTTTTTGTATTTTTTGTGATACCAGTTAATAATTTAATTATCCAGTTTTTTATAATGATCAATAGAAAACCTAAACCCAAGATTAGGAGGATCTGTAGAGATACCTCATTAGAGGATATTAGATTAAAAAATTCATCCATACTTATAACTCTCTATTAATTCTAAATTCTCATTATACAAGTCGATTTCATCGTCATTTTTAGAGAATAGATTCAGCTTTCTAATATTACCATGATTCTGTTGTCTAAAATCTAATAAATTTTCAGATATATAATTCTCAACGAAATAATGAGAGGATGATTTATACTCATGTATATTGTTGACTAATTTTGAGGTGCAAATTACATATTCACATCCAGCCTTTAATGCCATATGAACACGATCCTCGCATTTGATAGGTCTATTATTTATATATCTAGCAGAGTACATTTCTAAATCATCACTGATAAAGATTGGTTTTGATTTAAATATTTCATTTGGTATCACGCTTAGAAGTTCATGTGAAAAACTACAGATTTTTTTATCTATATTCTGATACAAAACATGATTTGTCATAATGGGAAGAGAAAAGTGTTTGAGAATTTCTATAAAGGGTTTTAAATCCTTGCTAAATAAGCTTTTATAAGTTATTTCAGTTGTACAAATTTGCGTATGCGTATCTGTATCGACACTACCATGGCCTGGATAGTGTTTTAGCACAGGTGTTACACCTGCTTTTGTAATACCTTTAATGTAAGATAACGATAGTGTTATAATCGAGTTTGAATCAATTCCAAAAGTTCTGCCCTTGAGTAATTTAGATGATGGATGTGCTATATCGATAACAGGTGAATAATTGAGATTGACGCCTATCTGATTAAGCTCATAACCAGCTACAAACCCACAACAAAATGCTAATCTCTCTCTTTCTATAGGATCTTTAATATTAGACACAAACTCAAAACTAGGAAGATTAGTAAAGTTCTTTTTAAACCTCTGTACTCTGCCACCTTCATGATCTATTGAGATAATTAAATCATCCTTGATGTCTTTAATACTACGAATAAGTTCTGTAACTTGTTGATGATTATCGTAATTATTCTCAAAAAGTATTACACCACCAACAAGTGGGTTGCTAATCAACTGCCACTCATCAGCAGTTAATTTATAACCATCTATATTTATGATTAATGGACCTATAACTTTCTGCATTTATTTAATAGAAACCAGTGCATGACATGAAATCCCCTTACCTTCGCCAACAAATCCCATGTTTTCATTTGTAGATGCTTTGATATTGACACTTTCACTATTACATTTAGTTAGTTTAGAGATATTTTCTTTCATCTGAATTTTATATTGAGATATCTTTGGCGTCTGTAATAATATTACAATATCAATATTATTTATCTCAAACCCGCTAGCGTGAGCAGATTTAATAGCATGATTAATTATTTCCGAACTATCTAATCCTTGATTAGAAGGATCTGAATCTGGAAAATGATCACCGATATCACCCATTGCTAAACAGCCATATATTGCATCTGCGATTGCGTGATATACTATATCACCATCTGAATGAGCAAGAATAGATTTATCACAGGGGATTTTTACACCAGCTAGTATCAAAAAATCGCCGTCAATGATTTTGTGAGTATCTATTCCTATGCCGACTTTCATAATACTTTCATAACTCGTTTTATTTTTTCAAGATCTTCTATATATGTCAATTTTACATTAAAAGGAGACGATTTTAGAATATTAACAACATAAGAGTTCACATGCATAACTTCAAGATCGTCATCAACAGCGATATTTTTATCTATTATGTATTCATATGACTTTATAAGCTTATGAAAGTTAAGTAATTGTGGTGTGAAAGATACAAAATAGTTCTCTTTTTTTATATTTTTCTTTATTGTATTTCCTCTACCAACCTGCTTCAATGCATTAGTTAATGGATAACCAAAACCAATACCTGTTTTGATTTTAGGTATATGAGATATGAGATTCTTCATATCTTTCTTATCAAGAATTGGTCTGACAACATCGTGTATTATAACATTTTGTGGTGGTTTGTTATTTGATAGATACCTCAAGCCTTTGAAAACAGATTTTACTCTACTAGAGCCGCCTCTGATAGTTTTAAATTTATCTTTATATTTGGATTTATTTATGAGAGATAAATCATTAGTAATTAAATAAATATCCCTGATTTGCTTAAATTCAATAAAATTAGAAATGGCGATATCAACTATTGATATCCCATTTATTTTTATATTTTGCTTTTTTGTTCTAGATATATATCTAGAACTTTTTCCTGACGCTAATATAAGTACGTCAGTTGTTAACGCTGTCATTTTTGATTATCTGTACAAAAATCTCATCTTTCTTTATGTATCCAAAAATCTCTCTAGCATATATCTCTAGAGCATAATTACTATTATTTAGTTTTGATATCATTTTTTTTAACTCATTACTATCCTTTTGGATTTTAATAATCTGTTGGTTTCTTGAATCAAGCTGATTTTTATAATCCCAATAAGAAAAAATACTATTATTAGACAGCAGAAGTGAATACTGAAGCAGAGAAAATAATATAAATGCTGTCAGATAAAACAACTTCATTTTTGCCACCTTTTGAAAACATTGGCAGTATTATACATATTATCACCAAGCTTTTCCTCTATTCTCAAAAGACGATTATACTTCGCAACTCTATCTGATCGTGATAATGATCCAGTCTTAATCTGATTGGATCCCGTCCCAACACTTAAATCTGCAATAGTTGTATCCTCTGTTTCACCAGACCTATGAGAAATAATAAATGAATAATGTGATTGTTTTGCTATATCAATAGTTTGTATAGTCTCAGTGACTGTTCCTATTTGATTTAGTTTTATAAGTATTGAATTTGCAATACCTGAATCAATCCCCCTTTTAAGTATTTTAGGATTAGTGACAAATACATCATCACCAACAAGCTGAATTTTATCTCCTAATCTGTCAGTGATCAGCCTCCACCCATTCCAATCATCTTCAGCCATGCCATCCTCAATACTTATTATTGGGTAGCTGTTACATAGCTCACTCAAGTATTTACAGAAATCCGAACTATTATAAACTCCATCATTTAATGTGTATTTGTCATTACTAAAGAACTCCGAGCTTGCAACATCTAAACCTAAGTATATGTCCTTTCCTGGCTTGTAACCTGCAATTTCAATCGATTCAGATATGATATCTAAAGCTTGTTGATTTGATGAAATATTAGGAGCAAACCCGCCCTCATCTCCAACAGCAGTACTCAATGACCGTTTTGATAGTTGACTCTTCAATGAGTGGAAAACTTCGCATCCAGCTTGAAGGCTTGCTGAAAAAGATGGGAAATTAATAGGGATGATCATAAATTCTTGAAAATCTAATTTATTGTTTGCATGCGCACCCCCGTTAAGGATATTCATTAGAGGAACCGGTAGTGAAGTACTGCTTCCAAATGCTTGGAAAAGCTCTATTCCATCAAATTTACTCTTCGCCTCACAGAAAGCTAATGAAGCTGCCAAAATTGCATTGGCACCTAACATTTTTTTGTTATCAGAACCATCTAGCTCTATAAGAACATCATCAAAGTCCCTCTGGTTTTCAAAGTTTTTACCAATAATTTTTTTCTTTATCGTTGTGTTAATATTATTTACCGCAGTAAGAACAGATTTGCCATTAAATCTATTTTTATCATTATCTCTTAACTCTATAGCCTCCAACTTTCCTGTTGAAGCACCGGATGGCGAGACACCTCTCCCAACATGCCCAGAGCTAAGAGTTATATCACATTCAACTGTAGGGTTTCCTCTAGAGTCTAAAATCTGTCGGGCATGTATCTTTTTTACATCAATCATTTTTATCTCTTTGCAATATCGTTAATACTCACTATTGAATTCAATAAGTCTTCCATCTTATTTATATGAAGAGAATTCTTCCCGTCACTATGTGCATTAGATGGATCCGGATGGGTCTCTATAAATATTGCATCTATTCCAACAGCTGTAGCTGCTTTAGCAAGAGCAGGAATATATTCACTCTGACCTCCAGACTCAGATATGTCCCCACCTGGTTGTTGAACAGAATGAGATGCATCATAAATAACTGGACAACCAGTCTCTCTAAGGATAATAAGAGATCTCATGTCTGATATAAGATTGTTGTAACCAAAAGTTACTCCTCTCTCACATACATATATTTGATCATTACCTGTAGATTTTGCTTTATCTACAACGCTTTTCATTTCTTTAGGAGACAAAAATTGTCCTTTTTTAATATTAACTGGTTTCAGCGTTGATGACACCCTTAGGATGAAATTTGTCTGTCTGCATAAAAAAGCAGGAGTCTGCAAAATATCAACGCAGCTTGCGACCTCGTCAACCGGTGTATCTTCGTGAACGTCTGTAAGGACAGGAATATCGAATTCAGATTTAATTTTCTCCAAAACTCTCAAGCCCTCCTCCATACCAACACCTCTTTTCGATGACAATGAGGTTCTATTTGCTTTATCAAACGAACCTTTAAACACATAAGAAATGGGCAGCTTTTCAGTAATTCTTACAAGTCTCTCGGCTACTGACATACAAAGTTGCTCAGATTCTATAGCACATGGGCCTGATATTAGTGTTAAATTTTTCTCTTTACCAATAGTGAGCATTTATATTTTTCCTCTAAAACTTGCCTCAATAAATCCATTAAATAATGGATGACCTCTCAGTGGAGAGGACGTGAACTCTGGGTGAAATTGACATCCAAGGTACCAAGGGTGGTTTTTAATTTCAATAATTTCCATAAGACCTTCTTTTGCTGATTTCCCGCTAAAAATTAAATCACTATTTCTAAAATATTTAACAAAATTAGTATTTACCTCGTATCTATGTCTATGCCTCTCATCAATCGAAGATTTTTGATACATTCTGTATGCAAGTGTGTTCTTATGAATATTGCATTTTTGAGCCCCTAATCTCATAGTGCCACCATAATTCGACTTATCTACAATAATTTTTTTTCCTCTCGAGTCGCGCCACTCATCTACTAGGGCAATAACTGGATTATTAGTCTTGATATCAAATTCCGTACTATTTGCTTTTTTTAATTTAATAATATTTCTCGCATACTCAATAACAGATATTTGCATACCCAAACAGATACCCAAGTAAGGTATCTTATTCTCTCTAGCAAATTCTGCGGCCAAAATCTTTCCCTCAATACCACGATTGCCAAACCCACCTGGTACCAGTATACCATCCATCATACACAAAGATTTGATTGTAGATTTTTTTATACTCTCGGAGTCTATATAATCGATATCAACTTTGAGCATATTTATAATTCCAGCATGATATAACGCTTCGTTTAAAGATTTATATGAGTCTTCTAAATCTACATATTTACCAATCATTGCAATCTTAACATTTTTACGACATTTTTTAACTTTTTGCTTATATTCTGTCCACGGTTTAATGTTAGATTTATTTTTCTTAAGATTCATTTTCTTTATTATAAAATCATCCATTTTTTGCTTTTTAAGCATTATTGGAATATCGTAAATAGAGGAAGCATCTTCAGCAGAAAAAACAGCATCTTTAGAAACATTGGTAAACAGAGCTATTTTCTTTTTTATTGACTCGTCTATGAAATTACTTGATCTACACAAGAGTATGTCTGGCTGGATTCCAATAGATCTTAATTCTTTTACTGAGTGTTGCGTCGGTTTTGTTTTTATTTCTTTTGTGACAGCTATATATGGCAGTAATGTTAGATGTATAAATAATGAATTTTTAGGGCCTAACTCAAGCCCAAACTGTCTTATTGATTCTAAAAAAGGTAATGATTCAATATCACCTACTGTGCCACCAACCTCAACAAATGCGATATCAGATTTTTTTGCTCCTACAATGATAAGCTTTTTAATCTCATCAGTTATATGCGGAACTACTTGTACTGTACTACCTAAATAATCACCTTTCCTCTCTTTATTAATGACGTTTGAGTAAACTCGACCAGCGGTCACGTTACTATCTTGTGACATTTCAATATCTACAAAACGCTCATAGTGACCTAAGTCAAGATCAGTTTCTGCGCCATCCCTTGTAACAAATACCTCGCCATGTTGAATGGGACTCATTGTACCGGGATCTAAATTAATGTATGGATCAAGTTTTTGAAGTGAGACATTTAACCCTCTGAGCT
>MDTA01030257.1_pt1 | contig 15853 bp, 14 predicted proteins | sample 811151 | NCBI WGS metagenome assembly MDTA01 (sample SAMN05326648, study PRJNA326480) | marine metagenome | isolation source: seawater | place: Indian Ocean: South | collected 2010 | reverse complement strand
CCTTTAAAATAATTGAGTAGTATCATTTGGTACCATACATCCGATCCCCAGCATCGCCTAATCCAGGAAGTATGTATCCAATATCATTTAATTGTCTATCGAGTGCAGCAGTTACAATTGGAACGTCAGGATGTTGATTAGAAAGTATCTCAACTCCCTCAGGTGCCGCCAGTAGGCATAAAAACCTAATATTCTTTGCACCAGCTTTTTTTAAAAGTTCGATAGCTTCTGAAGCAGAGTGACCAGTTGCTAGCATCGGATCAACAGCTATAACTATCCTATCTTTCAGATCACTCGGCACCTTAAAGTAATATTGAACCGGTCGTAGAGTTTTTTCATCTCGATACAAGCCAACGTAGCCAACCCGGGCAGACGGGATCAAATCTAACACACCATCCAGCAAACCATTACCAGCCCTCAAGATCGATATTAAAGCAAGTTTTTTTCCACTTAAAGTTGGAGAATTCATTTTTTCCAGAGGAGTTTCAATAGTTTTCATTTTCATCGGTAAAGAACTAGTAATTTCATAGGCCAAAAGTAGGCTAATTTCTCGCAATAACGTTCTAAAGTGATTAGTCGGCGTACTAACTTTTCGTAACTCCGTTAGTTTATGTTGGATTAAGGGGTGGTCTACTACCTTCAAGTTTTTCATTTCAGTTCCTAAATTATGTTGTATGAATCTTCATGGCTTTCAGTATAGGACTATAATTCTCTTAGCACTACAAAACTAATCTTTAATAGATCTAAAGACAAACCAAAACTGGCATTACTTATTTAAAGTAATTTTTAATTTTTAAATGCTTGGCCATTAAATTACCAACATCAGAGAAACTTATCCTACCATAATTCTTATTTCTTATTTCTTTACCGTATATTAACACAGGAACACACTCCCGGGTGTGGTCAGTACCGGGTGCGGTTGGATCATTACCGTGATCTGCAGTAATAATTAACAAATCTTGCTCTTGCATTTTTGCAAATATTCTTGGAATTTTTTTGTCAAACTCTTCCAATGCCGCTGCGTACCCACTTACATCTCGCCTATGTCCATACAAAGAGTCAAATTCAACAAAATTGGCAAAAATCAAATCGCCATCTCTGGTTGTATCCAGTTTATCAATCAAATGATCAAAGAGTTTATCATCGCTCATACCAGCGGCAACAGTAGTGATGGATCTATGATTAAAAATATCCCCCACTTTCCCAAAACCCCAAACTGTTCCACCAGATAGGCTGACATTATCGCACAAATTACGATGAGGTGGCTCTGCCGAAAAATCTTTCCGGTTTTTTGTCCTGGAGAAGCCCTTTTCGCCGTCTCCAACAAATGGCCGAGCAATAATTCTGCAAACACCCATCGGATGGAACACTTCGGCGGAAATAACACATAATTTCAATAATTTTTCAAGACCAAAACGGCCTTCATGGGCTGCTATCTGAACCACACTATCGGAAGAAGTGTAAAAAATTGGTTTTCCACTGCTCAGGTGTTCTTCACCCAAATTATTTATTATTTTAGTCCCAGAGGAATGGTAATTTCCTAAAATTCCAGGCAACTCAGCCCTTAAAATAATCTCGTTTATTTTCTCTATTGGAAAAACTGGCTTTCGAATATCAAAAGTATGCCACGCAAATTTAATTGGCTGGCCAACTAATTCCCAATGGCCTGACGGTGTATCTTTTCCAATTGATAGAGAATTCGCTGCAGCATATCCTCCAATCAAAGTTTTGCTAGCTTTCACATAATCTTGTCCGGTTGCCAGCTTTAACGCACGGTAAATACCCAGTGCTTGAAGATTAGGAATTTGCAAGGCTCCACTTCGGCCTTGTTGAGCTAAGCCCGCTGAACAAGACAGAGTTATATTTCCCAAAGTGTTAGCCCTGGAATCGTTATAAGAGGCTGCATCTGGAGCTCCACCAATCCCTAATGAATCCATGACAATCAAAATGCCTCTGGTCATAAAGGATCTAACTTCATAATAAGTGGTTGCGAATCCTTAGGTTTTTCAATCACTTTAAAAGCCTCTATGAGTCCAGGCCGTATCTTTTCTAAGCTTTCTTCAGATCGGGCATGCACACGCATCAAGGGTGTATTTTTATCAACAAAAGAGCCAATCTCAAGTATATTTTCGAACCCAACAGAGAGATCAAGTTGATCATCCGCTCTTTTACGACCTCCACCAAGTTCTAGTAACGACATACCGATCAAGCGGGTATCAATATAATCAATATAACCTGAGTTTACACCGAAAATATCTTGAACAATAGTTGCTTGTGGTAAAAGAGTTACTCTTTTGGCAAGGAAATTCTGAGGCCCACCTAACGCAAAAATCATTTTTTCAAACATCTCTGCTGCATGACCAGTCTCAAGCGAATTTTTTATTCTTCTTACTCCATCGACAGTGCTAGTGCTTAACCCTGTTGATGAAAGAATTTCTCCTCCTAATGCACAAACAACCTCGCTAAGGCGAGGCTCAGTATTACTCCCAATTAATACCTCAACAGTTCTGAGCACTTCTAATGCATTTCCTGCACTTGAGCATAACGGTTGGTTCATGTCAGTTAGAAGAGCTGAAGTTTTACAACCTAAACCATTTCCGACTTCAACAAGTGAGGCTACTAAAGTCTTTGCCTCTTTAATATTTGACATGAAGGCTCCATTGCCAAATTTTATATCTAAAACTAAACTATCTAGACTCGCAGCCAACTTTTTTGACAAAATTGATGAGGTGATGAGGTCTATTGACTCTACCGTTGCCGTTACATCTCGAACGGCATAAAGTCTCTTATCTGCTGGAGCGATATCATCCGTTTGCCCAACTATCGCGCAGCCCACATCCTCAACAGTTTTTTTTAGCAAAGAAATGCTTGGAGCGATATTATATCCAGGAATAGAGCTGCACTTATCTAAAGTCCCGCCTGTATGTCCAAGTCCTTTACCGGAAATCATTGGTACGAAAGCTCCACAAGCCGCCAGCGCTGGAGCTAAAATTAAGGAGACGCAATCGCCTACCCCTCCCGTGGAATGTTTATCAACTACTGGTCCAGAAAGACTCCAATCAAGAGTTTTTCCACTATCTCTCATACTCTTTGTTAGATTAATTCGCTCCAAGATGTTCATTCCGTTTAGAAATACGGCCATTGCGAAAGCTGCCAATTGGCTCTCAGATATACGATCATGAACTAATTCGTTGATAAACCATGAAATTTCTGTTTCCGTTAATTCATACCCATCACGTTTTCTCTTTATTAACTCCTGGACTAACATGAAAATCCTCTGGTTTTTAGCAATATCACTCTGATACAAGCATGCTTTCTTCAAATTCAATCATTAAGATATGTTTTGTCAAAGGAAAAGGGCAGAAGTTCATGCAGAGTTAAAATATTTTCAACCCCCGAAGTTTTCGCCAAAAGCACCTTAGTTTCAGAATTCGAAAATTCGAGTAGTTTTTGCCGACAAGCACCACATGGAACAATAAGGCTTTTTGAGTCGGATACGATTAGGACCTCTGATATTAATTTACATCCGCCAACAACCATCGCGGAGACTACTCCTGCCTCAGCACAAAGGCTTTGAGGATATGCAGCATTTTCAACGTTGCACCCTGAATAGAACTTGTTCCTATTTGATTTTATTGCGGCGCCCACTTTAAAGCGGGAATAAGGTACATGTGCATTCTGCATTGCTTGAATTGCCAATTTCAATAGTCGCAATTAAACCTCTCTTTTTAATTATCATACTAAACCCGTCAAACCCATTATTTAAACCGTAGGATATCCAAGGCTCTTTAAACGGTCTCGAATCTCATCTATAATTAACGGATCATCAATCGTTGCAGGTGTCTTAAATTGTTCTCCATTTGCTATCTTAGCAATTGTAGACCTTAAAATCTTTCCGGACCGTGTTTTGGGTAACCTCTCAACTACAAGTGCGAGTTTAAAGGCTGCAACAGGCCCAATCTGTTTGCGCACAGAAGAAATAACCTCTTTAATTATTTCATCATCATCTCTATTTACTCCGGCATTTAAACATATCAAACCCAAAGGAATTTGACCTTTTATACAATCATTTATTCCAACAACGGCGCATTCAGCAATATTTGGATGAGAAGCTAAAACCTCCTCCATGGCTCCCGTGGATAGCCTGTGCCCGGCCACATTAATCACATCATCGGTGCGCGCCATAATGTACACATAACCATCTTCGTCGATAAGACCTGCGTCACCTGTTTCGTAATAGCCTTTAAAAGTTGTCATGTAAGAGGCAATAAATCTTTTATCAGCGTTCCATAGAGTTGGAAGAGCACCTGGAGGTAAAGGCAACTTTACCACAATTGACCCTAATTCATTGGGACCTAACTTGTTTCCCTCTATATCCAAAACATCAATTTCATATCCTGGAAGTGGCACAGTTGGCGACCCTATTTTAATCGGTAATTTCTCAATTCCTATCGGATTCCCTACCATCCCAAAACCAGTTTCCGTCTGCCACCAATGATCGATAACAGGAACCTTTAATTTTTCTTGAGCCCAATTTATGGTATCGGGGTCTGCTCTCTCACCAGCCAAAAATAATGATTTCAAGGCACTTATATCATAGCTTTTAATAAACTTTCCTTCTGGATCAGCTCTCTTTATAGCTCTAAAGGCGGTTGGAGCTGTAAAAAGACAGCTCACTTTGTATTCATAGATAATTCTCCAAAACGTACCTGCGTCAGGAGTGCCAACTGGCTTTCCTTCAAACAAAACTGTAGTGTTTCCATTCAATAACGGGGCATAACAAATATACGAATGACCCACAACCCAACCTACATCAGATGCAGCCCAAAAAACGTCGTCTTTGTCGATATCGTATAAATTTTTCATTGTCCAAATTAAACTCACCATGTGCCCACCCGATGGTCGAACAACGCCTTTTGGTTGCCCCGTAGTGCCGGAAGTGTATAAGATATATAGAGGGTCCGAACCCCTGACAGGAACAGGGTCACAAGGATCGCACTTATTTTGAAACTTGTGCCAGTCATAATCTCGACCCTGAACAAGTTCAGCTTCACATTCTTTTCTCTGGAAAATAACGCAAAATTTTGGTTTATGATACGCCAATACTATTGCCTCATCCAACAACGGCTTGTACTTAACTATTCTTGCAGGCTCAATTCCGCAACTACCCGCTATGATCGCTTTTGGTGTTGCATCATCGATCCTAACTGCTAATTCATTAGCTGCAAAACCACCAAAGACTACAGAGTGAATGGCGCCTATCCTTGCGCAAGCGAGCATTGATATAACTGCCTCAGGGACCATAGGCATATATATTATAACCCTGTCACCTTTTTTTATCCCTTTTGCCAATAAAGCCCCACCAAGAATAGCTACCCGATCAAGTAATTCTGAGAAACTTATAACCTCTTTCCTATTGGTAACTGGGCTATCATATATTAAGGCCGCTTTTTTTCCATATCCTTCAAGTACATGTCGATCAACGGCATTATAACAAGTGTTTGCAAGTCCATCTGAAAACCACTGATAAAATGGCGGGTTAGAGTCATTTAAAGCTTCCGATGGAAACTTTTTCCAGTCAACAGACTGCGCAGCCTGCATCCAAAATTCTTCAGGTTTATCCTTCCATGATTTATACAGATCATAATAAGTCATTATTTTTTTTCCCAAGAACGGAACTCTACCACTTTTCAACTATACTCTTTAACAGGTGTTCCCGCTAGTGTCGCTATGTTAAAAAGACCTCGCGCTGTAATTGAAGACGTTACAATATGAGCTTTGTTCCCCATTCCCATTAATATCGGACCCACTTCAATTCCATTCGCACACATTTTTAAAATGTTTCTAACACCACTTGCAGCGTCAGTATTCGCAAATATTAAAACGTTTGCAGGTCCATCAAACCGGCAATTAGGCATGATATGCTTTCGCAGTTCTGAGTCAAGTGCAGCGTCTGAGTGCATTTCCCCCTCATATAAAAAATCGTTCTTTAAAGAGTCCAAGATTTTAAGCGCACCTCTCATTCGGATTCCTGAACTGCTGTCTAAATTTCCAAATTGAGAATGAGAGCAAAGCGCAATTTTAGGTTCGATACCGAAACGCCGCGTATGTCGAGCGGCCGCTACAACAATCTTTGAAATCTGCTCGGCGGAGGGCTCAACATGAATTTGAGTATCTCCTATGAAAAGTGGGCCCGTCTCCAAAATCATAATTGACAAGGCCCCCGCAGGATATAAACCACCCACCGCCAATATTTCTTTTATATATTTTAAATGCCAGAGATATTGCCCAAATGTTCCACAGATCATGCTGTCCGCTTCTCCCCTACTAACCATAATAGCCGCTATAGCGGTGGTATTTGTTCGCAGTACTGATCTAGCTAAATCTGGGGTCACTCCGCGTCTTTCCATCAAAATGTGATAAGATCCCCAATATTCTTTAAACCTTTGATCATTTTCTGGATTCACAAGAAGAACGTTTTTTCCCAATTTCAATGGAAGACCATATTTATCAATTCGCTTTTCAACCACAGTCGGACGACCTATCAATATAGGAATATCTCCAGTTTCCTCAATGATAGCTACAGCTGCTCTTAATACCCGTTGATCCTCACCTTCCGCAAAAACTATTCTTCGAGAAGTTCTCTTAGCAGCCGCAAATGCTGGACGCATCATTATAGAAGTCTTATGAACTGAACTCTCGAGTTTCTCGACGTAATCCCTCAAGCTTTTGATTGGTCTTGTTGCAACTCCACTATCCATCGCTGCCTGGGCAACGGCGGTAGCAACCGTCGGCAATAGCCTTGGATCAAATGGTTTCGGGATGAGGTAGTCTCGACCAAACTTTAGGCTCTCACCTCTATAAACCGCTGCGGTCTCAGCAGTGGAATGCTTTCTCGCTAGATCTGCGATCGCATTGACACATGCTATTTTCATTTCATCGTTTATTGAAGTTGCTCCAACGTCCAATGCTCCCCTAAAAATAAAAGGGAAGCATAAAACATTATTAACTTGATTGGGGTAGTCAGACCGCCCCGTAGCAATTATTGCATCCGCAGAGACGGCTCTGACCTCTTCAGGCAGTATTTCAGGATCTGGATTGGCCAAAGCAAATATAATTGGTTGAGAGCCCATTCGTACTACCATTTCTGGGCTCAAAACATTTGGTACAGATACTCCCAAAAATAAGTCTGCTTCATTGATACATTCTGATAAATTCTTTTGTTTTGATCTTTGGGCAAAGAAAGCTTGTTCAGAGTTCAAATTGTCACTTTCAGTCGTTATCAAACCATCTTTATCACATAACCAAATATTCTCTTTCGTACAGCCAAGTTTAACTAACATCTTTAAACATGCGATACCTGCAGCTCCTCCCCCTGAGGCTACAACTTTAATTTTACTGATCTTCTTCTCATTTATTTTTAAAGCATTTATAACACCAGCACCTACAACGATTGCAGTACCGTGTTGATCATCATGAAACACTGGTATGTTCATATTTTTTTGGCACCAGGCCTCCACAAAAAAACACTCAGGAGCTTTTATATCCTCCAAGTTTATAGCTCCAAAGGTTGGCTCAAGCGATCCGATAATCTGTGAAAGTTTTTCAGGGTCACTTTGATTTATTTCAATATCAAAACAATCGATATTTGCGAACTTCTTGAATAGAACTGCTTTCCCTTCCATGACTGGCTTAGAAGCTAGAGCTCCAATATTGCCAAGACCTAAAACAGCACTGCCGTTTGATACAACACCAACCAAGTTAGACTTTGAAGTGTAAAGAGCCGCATCAAAAGGATTTTTTTTTATTTCGTTACATGCATCTGCAACACCGGGCGAATATGCACGCGTCAAATCAATATGATTTGCTAAGGGCTTGGTTGGACGCACTTCTAATTTCCCAGGACTAGGGTATCGATGATAGTCCAAAGCGGAATTTACTGAGCTCTTTAACTTTTTTCTATCCATAAACTTTATAGCCCCTAGTGATTAAAATTTTAGATGACCTCAGATAAGTCCACAAACAAACTCTTCATTTTATACTTAACCTTAAATTTAATTTTTGTTTAGCGTAAAACTACATGGCTTCTATTTCGAATTCCTTATGAGCTCTAAGATATTTAATGCGGCTTCAGGTATGTTCGTGCCCGGGCCAAAAATTGCTTTAACTCCCGAATCGTACAAAAACTGATAATCTTTTTCGGGAATGACACCCCCACAAATGACTATTATACCCTTGGCATTCATTGTCATCAAAGCACTAATTAATTTTGGTGCCAGCGTTCGGTGTCCAGCAGCTTGACTAGAAATTCCAACGACATGGACATCATTGTCTACTGCATCCTGTGCTGCTTCCTCCGGAGTCTGGAATAACGGACCAACATCAACGTCAAAGCCAATGTCAGCAAAAGACGTTGCGATAACTTTTGCTCCCCGATCATGTCCATCCTGTCCCATTTTAACTACTAGTATTCGTGGCCGGCGGCCTTCTTCCTCTGCAAATTTTTCTATCTCTCTCATAACATGATCCAACCCGTGATCCTCCTTGTAAGCTGAGCTGTAAATACCTGTTAATGTTTTGATCTCTGCTCGATGTCTTCCATAAACTTCCTCCAATGCATATGATATTTCTCCCACCGTCGCTCGGGCCCGTGAGGCAACTATAGCCGACTCTAAAATATTTTCGTGACCCTTGGTTGCTACTTTTTTCAAGTTTTTTAGCGCATTACTGCATGCTTCGTCATCTCTAGTTCCTTTGACCTCATTTAATCGATTGATTTGTGCTTCTCGCACCTTGTCATCATCAACATCAAGTATATCCACTTCATCTTGTTTTTCAGGTTTGTATTTGTTAACGCCAACTATAACTTCATCTCCTCTGTCGATAGCGGCCTGACGTACTGCAGCCGACTCTTCTATTTTAAGTTTTGGTATCCCCGCCTCCACTGCCTGCGTCATACCCCCGATTGCATCTATCTCACCGATTAAATCCCAGGCTTTATTGATTAAAGATTCGGTCAAGCTTTCAACATAGTAGCTACCTGCCAAGGGATCGATAACATTGGCAACCCCAGTTTCTTCTTGAAGAATAATTTGAGTATTTCTCGCAATGCGTGCGGAAAACTCAGTAGGAAGACCCATAGCTTCATCCAATGCATTGGTATGCAAACTCTGAGTTCCACCGAGCACAGCAGACATCGCCTCATAAGCTGTTCGAATCACGTTATTGTAAGGATCTTGCTCTTGTAAACTTACGCCTGAGGTCTGACATTGTGTTCGTAAAATTGTTGAGCTTTCTTTTTTTGGTTGAAACTCTTTCATTATTCGCGCCCAGAGAACGCGAGCAGCACGCAGTTTAGCTGCCTCCATGAAAAAGTTCATTCCCACAGCAAAGAAAAATGATAGGCGTCCAGCGAAATCATCTATATCAAGACCAGCACTGATGGCAGCTTTGACATATTCTTTACCATCTGCCAAAGTGAAAGCAAGTTCCTGAACAAGGTTAGCTCCAGCTTCCTGCATATGGTAACCAGAAATAGAAATTGAGTTAAATTTTGGCATCTTATGACTCGTATAAGCGATTATATCAGATACAATTTTCATTGAAGGCTTAGGGGGGTAAATATAAGTATTCCGTACCATGAATTCCTTGAGTATGTCATTTTGAATCGTGCCAGTAAGGTTAGACGCAGCAACTCCTTGTTACTCAGCGGCGACAATAAAGTTAGCAAGTATCGGGATAACCGCTCCATTCATAGTCATCGAGACGGACATACTATCTAATGGAATGCCCTCGAACAAAATCTTCATATCCTCAACAGTATCGATCGCTACGCCAGCTTTTCCTACGTCACCCTGAACTCGTGGGTGATCGCTATCATAGCCTCTATGAGTGGCTAAATCAAAAGCTACTGAGATTCCTTTTTGACCAGCAGCTAAGTTTTTTCGATAAAATTGGTTACTCTCCTCAGCAGTTGAGAAACCTGCATATTGCCTGATTGTCCATTTTCTACCAGGATACATTGTGGCCTTCGGCCCACGCAGAAAAGGCGACATTCCTGGAAACCCATCAATGTAATCCTTTTTTGGTAGATCACTCTTCAAATAGAGCGGTTTAATATTGATGCCTTCAGGAGTTTCCCAAATTAAATCCTCGATCGTTCGCGCCTTTAACTCTCTTTGTGCTTTCTTTTCCCAGTCATCAAACCTTTCCATTTACGCCCCCCGCTATTACTCAAATTCAATAATAACATCACCAACGGCCAGTGACTGTCCAACACTTGCCCGGAGGTTCTTAACTACACTATTTCTTTCAGACCTAATAACATTCTCCATTTTCATTGCTTCTACCACACAAAGAGACTGTCCCAATGATACTTTATCGCCCACTGAGACAGCTAAGCTTACCAAAAGACCTGGCATCGGACTTTGAACAAATTTTGAACCATCTTCCTGAGGTTTATTGATCATGTATTTTTGTAGTAGAGCCTCTTCCCTATCTAAAACTTTTATATCCACTCGCCTGCCTCGGTACTTAAAAATGTAAGCCCCAAGTTTTTTGCGAATTTTAACCTTTAGCTCTACATCTCCAATCAATGCATAAAGAATTTTTTTGCCTGGCACCCAGTTTATCTTAACTAATTCATTTTTGTCTAAAATAAAGTTGAATTCATTCTTCGAAAGCTTCGTAAAACTGAACAATAACTCTTTCCCATCTATCAGTGCAACTTTTTGTAGATACTCCAGTGTGTCGTCTAAATTCGAACTTACCTTCATTTCCCAGCGAGAATTATTCATATCATCGATACAAATTGCAATGACACCGAAATAATTTAATAATTTAGCGCCAACCTCTAGATATTGAAACCCATCTTTAAACTCTTCCGAGATGAAGGCCGTCGAAAAATCACCCTTTTTGAATTTCTTGTTTTCCATAACCGCAGATAAAAAGTCGATATTGCTAGATACTCCCTCAACAAGAAAATTATCTAATGCTTCCTGCATTAATCCTACTGCCTTATTTCTATCAGTAGCCCAGACACATAATTTGGCAATCATTGGATCATAAAAAATTGGAATTTCAGCGCCTTCAAAGACACCAGTGTCATTCCTAACCTTTAATTCTTGTTCATTTAACTCCGAAGGAGCCGAATAGACCGTTAACCGACCAGATGACGGTAAAAATTGACGTAGAGGGTCTTCCGCATATATTCGGCTTTCGACAGCCCAACCACTAGCTTGAATATTCTTCTGAACAATACTGAGTTCTTTATTTGAGGCAATATTTATCATCTCTTTTACCAAGTCTATATTATAGACTAGCTCTGTAACGGGATGTTCTACTTGTAGCCTTGTATTCATCTCCAAAAAATAAAAGTTTTGCTTAGTGTCAACTATGAATTCAATAGTACCTACCGAAAAATAGTCGACCGCCTTGGCTAAAGCGATGGCCTGCTTTCCCATTTCATTTCTTAATCTATCATCTAAATATGGACTGGGGGCCTCTTCAACCACTTTTTGATTTCGACGTTGTATAGAACAGTCTCTTTCCCCTAAGTGAACAAAATTTCCAAACTTATCCGCAACAATCTGAATTTCTATGTGTCGTGGCTTCTCAATATATCTTTCAATAAACACTCGCTTATCACCAAAGCTCTTAATTGCCTCATTTTGAGAAGACTTAAAACCCTCTCTGACCTCCACCGAATTACAGGCGATACGCATTCCTTTACCGCCGCCACCTGCTGACGCCTTTATCATAACCGGATACCCAATATCATCAGCAATAGCTATTGCCCTTTCAACTGTTTTCACCACACCAATAAAACCCGGAATAGTAGGTACTCCTGCATCTTTTGCTATTTTTTTTGATGTTACTTTGTCCCCCATGGACTCAATAGCGAGAGCTGGCGGCCCAATGAAATTGATCCCAGCTTTTTCTAGCTCTACACAAAAACTAGCGTTCTCAGACAAAAATCCATATCCCGGGTGCACTGCGTCAGCGTTTGTTGATTTACAAGCCTTTATGATCTTATTAATCGAAAGATATGATTGTGAAGACTCTGATGCTCCTAAATAAACAGATTCATCAGCAAGTTTAACGTGAAGCGCATTTTCATCAGCATCCGAAAAGGCTGCAACGGTTTTAATACCCATTGAGCTTGCCGTTTTTATTATTCGGCATGCAATTTCTCCTCGATTTGCGATCAAAATTTTTTCTATCATGCTTTTATTAATTCCTATTTCAAGCTAAAAACGACTGTGCCTTCTGTTTTATCTGCGGGTTCAGAATTGAAACTTCAAAACTTGTTCAAGGAATTTTTCAAACCTTTTCGAACAATAAGAAAATCTAGTACTAACTATATCCGCTACTGTAAAAAGCTTAAAGCCTTTAATTTGATTGTCTAATGATCCTTTTAACATTTTAGCAAGCCTCTTTTAGCCTTTAGTCAAGCAACTCGGGAAATGTTTGTCGAATCTCATCAAAGTCTAATTTTAATAGTGCTGTGTAGCTTTGGGGATCAAATGGTTCTTCAGCCATTTTCACCTCTCTACCCATTAGCCAACTGAGTCTACCTGCATCCAGGCACCCTCTTTCAAAAATAGCTTCGCCAAAATAAGATAATAATTCCAAAAGAAAAGTTTTGTCAGCAACCTTATCAATTGGTTTCCTATCCTTGTAACGAGGTCTCTGAATAAGTTTTGTTGGACCATTTGGATTGGCCCTTCTAATAGTAAATTGAAAATTGCTTCCAGGCATTCTAGATGGAAATCCTTTATATTTTTTCATTTCTTAAACTCTCAGAGCGGTATATTGTCGTGTTTTTTCCAAGGGTTTTCAATTTTTTTGCCCTTAAGGCTGGCAAACGCCTTGATAACCCGCTTTCTCGTTGTTTTCGGTTCAATAATGTCATCGACAAATCCCTTTTGTGCAGCAACAAATGGGTTAGCAAATTGCTTTTCATACGACTCTGTTAATTTACTAATTTTTTGAATATCATCCATTTCTGACCGATATATTATTTCTACTGCCCCCTTTGCGCCCATTACGGCAATCTCTGCAGTTGGCCATGCGTAATTGAAATCACCTCGAAGGTGCTTTGACGACATAACATCATAAGCGCCACCGTAAGCTTTCCTCGTTATAACAGTTACTTTCGGTACTGTTGCCTCTCCGTAAGCGAATAAAAGTTTTGCCCCGTGTTTTATAATACCACCATACTCCTGAGAAACTCCTGGCAAAAAACCAGGAACATCAACCAACGTTAATATTGGGATATGAAAAGCATCACAAAACCTTACGAACCTCGCTGCTTTTCGGGAGCTATCGATGTCTAGACAACCAGCTAGGACTAATGGCTGATTTGCCACAACGCCAACGGTATATCCATCAAGTCGTAAAAACCCAATCAAAATATTTTTAGCAAACTCTGCTTGAATTTCAAAAAAGTCACCATCGTCAGCAATTTTAACAATCACCTCTAGCATGTCATAAGGAGTATTTGGCGAAGGAGGAATTAAATTGTCAAGAACAGGATCAATTCTTAAGGGATCATCATCAGGCTGGTAATGAGGTGCCTTTTCCCTATTGCTTAGCGGTAAAAATGTAAAAAGTCTTCTTATTTCTTTTAGTGCCTCAATATCATTATCAAAAGAACCATCAGCTATCGACGACTTAGTAGTATGAGTTTTTGCTCCTCCAAGATCTTCCGCAGTTACAAATTCATTCGTAACTGTCTTTACAACATCAGGTCCCGTCACAAACATATAGCTACTTTTTTTTACCATGTAGATGAAATCCGTCATTGCTGGCGAGTACACAGCTCCACCAGCACAAGGGCCCATAATTACGCTTAATTGGGGGACTACACCAGAAGCAAGTACATTACGCTGAAACACTTCAGCATATCCCGCTAACGAAGCAACTCCCTCCTGAATTCTGGCTCCTCCACTATCGTTTAGACCAATAATGGGTGCTCCGTTTCGAAGTGCCATATCCATTATTTTGCAAATCTTTTGCGCATTTGTTTCAGATAATGAACCGCCAAGTACAGTAAAGTCTTGACTAAACACATACACCAGCCGTCCAAAAATTGTTCCCCATCCAGTAACTACTCCATCACCAGGAAACTTTTGCTTATCCATACCAAAGTCCACACATCTATGCGACATAAACATGTCAAATTCCTCAAATGAATTTTGATCTAAAAGAACATTAATCCGTTCATGGGCGGTAAGCTTGCCTTTCTTATGTTGAGCTTCTACTCTTTTTTCTCCGCCTCCACAATGAGCCTGAAGGCGTAGTCTATCTAATTCATCTAAAGTCTTTTTCATATTTACCTCTTACAATTTAAAGCAGGTCTCAATATATTGTTAGCAAACCAACGCTCAAAGCTCTAGTGTAATAATAACTTGATTTTGCTATCGCCTAAACGAAAAAGATATTGTAAACAATCTGAAAGTAAAACTACAGCACAGGATGCTTGCAAAAGGATACTTGCAAAAAGATAGACAAATGGAACTCAAAGATAAAATTCTAATTCATGCTGAACTTAATACAGTTTGGAAAAACCTAAATGATGAGCAAACATTGAAACAATGTATTCCTGGATGTTCAGAGCTTAAAGGAAACCCAACAGATGGCTTTTCCGCAACAGTAACTCAAAAAATAGGACCCGTAAAAGCAACATTTAGAGGTAACGTTACAATTTCTGATATTATTGACAAGAAGAATTACACCATAAAGGGTGAAGGTAAGGGAGGCGCCGCTGGTTTTGCAAAAGGAGAAGCCAAAGTAGAGTTAAGTCAGACTCATAACGGGACTGAAATATCCTATGAAGTACAGGCGAAGGTTGGAGGCAAAATAGCACAACTTGGTGGACGCTTAATAAATGGCTTTGCCAAAAATCTTGCTAAAACTTTCTTTGAGAATTTTAAAAAACGACTGGAGCTATAATTGATGAAGATATCTAAGTGGAAGTATCGCAAAGAATAAAAATAGCCGTTACCCTGAAATGGCTTAAGTGGCCTGCAACAGATCAAAAACTTCTTCAGATACAGTGAAATTTGCAGTAACAGTTTGAACATCGTCATCATCATCAAGGGCGTCAATCAATCTTAAAAGTTTTCCAGCAGCGTCAAAGTCTAGTTCAATTGTATTTTGTGGACGCCAAATAAGCTTAGCACTCGTGTATTCACCCAATGAATTTTCTAAAGCTTTCGAAACGACACCAAGATCAATATCAGAGCAGTAAATGTAGTGCTCGGTCTTGGAGCTGTCTACATCTGTTGCACCTGCTTCAAGTCCCAATTCAAAAATCTGCTCCGGGTCCGCAACGTGAAATGGGTAGACCACAAGACCAACCCTATCAAACATAAATGAAACCGACCCAGTTTCCCCTAGATTGCCTCCGTACTTACTAAAAACTGACCTTACATTTGACGCAGTTCTATTCTTGTTGTCCGTCATAGCCTCTACTATAATTGCGACACCAGCGACACCATAACCCTCATATCTTATTTCATCAAACTGTTCACCGTCCCCAGCTTCACTTTTTTTAATCGCCCTCTCAATCACGTCTTTTGGTACTGAGTTTGACCTAGCCTCTTTGACCGCTAGCCGCAATCTCGGGTTCTTTTCAGGATCCGAGTCACCCATTTTAGCAGCAACCGTAATTTCTTTTGATAGTTTAGAAAATAGCTTAGAGCGGGCTGCATCTTGACGCCCTTTTCGATGCTGTATGTTCGCCCACTTGGAATGACCTGCCATTACACCTCCTGTATTTTCTCTTAATTTTCATTCAACGAGTTTCTGAAGTATAATGCTTCGCAATACAGAGTCTATTTTTTTAAAT
>MDTA01034733.1_pt1 | contig 15854 bp, 10 predicted proteins | sample 811151 | NCBI WGS metagenome assembly MDTA01 (sample SAMN05326648, study PRJNA326480) | marine metagenome | isolation source: seawater | place: Indian Ocean: South | collected 2010 | reverse complement strand
TGCCCGATCATCTCAGGGACGACCTCGATATTGACGAATTCTCTACCATTGTGTACTCCGATGGTCTTTCCGACCATTTCAGGTAGAACGTATAGGCCTCTGCAGTGAGTCTTGATGGTCTTGTTGCCCTCACTTGACCTTATTTTTTCTAGGAGCTTCTCAGATTCTGGATTTAGTCCCTCATACATCCTTACGATGGACCTCTTCGCTCTTGATGGCATTAGTGAAGCTATGCTGATTGCCTCGAAGTCATCTTCGGGAGGCATAAGTGGCATTTCGAGGAGCTGGTCTAGCGTGTATCCCCTCCAGAGGAATTCTTTCTTCCTCCTCTCGCTTATCTTTGATCTCCTCTTCCTAGCTTGCCTTCTAGCAAGTTTAGGGGACCTGAATGCCTTCTTAGAACGACGAGCCATATCACTCGACCTCCTGTTGCCTTACTCTTCCACGACCAGTTCTGCGCGGTGCGATATTTCCTACCTTCTTACCGGGGGGCGTATTTCTACTGACTGAGTTGGGACCATGGACAGCTTGATGATTACCGCCACCATGGGGGTGATCTACTGGATTCATGGCCACACCAGATACAGTAGGGTACAGCTTTCCTCTGGCCTTGGCCCTGTAATGAGCCGCCCCTGCCTTCATCAGTGGTTTTTCGGTTCTACCGTGCCCACCGAGTACGCCTATGGTTGCTCTGCAAGAGGAAAGTAGTTCCTTGATTCTACCACTAGGTAATCTAATTCTTACTTTGTCGCCAGTCCTACTCTCGACTATTGCTGAATTCCCTCCTGATCTGGCGAATTTGCCTCCATCTCCGGGCCTTGATTCGACATTGGAAACTGGCGTACCTTCTGGAATACTACCAAGAATTGTAACATTGCCTGGTCTCAGCTCAACGTTTTCTCCGAATGAGACCGGTTGACCTACTGAAATTCCCTCTGGAGCAGCCATATGCCCTTCTGTACCGTCTTCAAACTTGATTTTAGCCAGAGGGGCTGTATGGGCAGGACTATGAATCAGGCCAACTACCTCTCCAATCTTATCCTTTACCCTTGGGAGATTATTCGATGCTGGGAATCTGTGACTGGAGACCCTGTTCTTAGGACTCGAACCTCGGCGTTGTGAACGTGTTCTCTTACCCATAATATCGCCCCATCAGAAAGCACCAAGCTTGAGTGCCGCCTCCTCTGCATCGTAACCTTCGGCTAGACGCACGGAAGCGTGTTTACCGGTGATTGTGATTCTTGTGTTTACCTTGGCTACTTTGACCTCGAACAGCTCTTCAACCGCCCTTTTGACCTGAGCTTTAGTAGCGTCCCTGTGTACAATGAATTCTATTCTGTTGTTGTTTTGAAGGAATCCAATATCTGGGTCTGACACCCTTCTAGCTTCAAGGGTCTTCTCGGTGATCCAAGGCATCAGGATAATATCGAATGGATCTGTCATATATTCACCTCATTGCCTCTATTGCTTGCTTGGTCCAAACTGTCAGTCTTCCGGGATCCCCTCCCGGAGCTAAGTCTTCTGCACAGAGATCCTTAGCAACTACAACATCTACTCCTGGGACGTTTGAAGCGGCCTTGTGGAGGCCATCTCTGTTAGAGACCACCAGAAGTATAGACTTCGGTGTTCTTGTCTTTCTTCCCCTCATGGTACCCTTTCCTGCTCTGATGGTTTTCCCAGACTTGGCCCTAATTAAATCATCTCCGAGGCCTATTCCTTCCATCATTGCGATGAACTTTCTTGTTGAGTACTGAAGTGGAAGAGATTCGACATCATACTTCTCATCAGATCCCTGTCTAGACTCCACATATCCATCGATAATTATCGGGAAATTAGTATCTTCATTGAATCTATGCCCCCTAGCCGCGACAATATCGGGATCTGCAGAAGCTGCAATTGCAGAGTCTCTAGCAGTGGCTTTTTGCTTGGAGTTTAGTTTCTGTGACCAGTCTTTGTCGACCTTGGGACCGTGTGCACGACGTCCGCCGCGCGTGTGGGGATTTTGAGCACCGGTTCTTTGGCCGGTCTTCCTCATAATCCTAGATACGCCTCTTCCCTTACCCCACCATTCCACGGAGTGTTTCATCCCTGGTTGCGGTGCTTTCTTCCCGTTGTGTTCCCTGTGCCCGTATGGCTGGCGTCGATTTGCCCTAGAGGAATGTACCGCAGAGCGGATAAGATCTACACGTATATCCGATGAGAAGGCATCTGGTAGGCTTACTGATTTTCCTTGCTTAGCCTCTACGGTGAAAGACTCAGCAAGTAGTCCCGCATCAAGTTCCTCTTGGACAACGGAGTTGACTAAATCGTAAACCTTTACCTTCAACTTCAGACCCCCTGTTTGCTCGATGTACTGACATATGTAAGTACGACTTCTTGACTATCTGATCTTGGCCTTATTGGATCTCTAAATCTGAGCATCCTCTTGGATGGACCAGGAAGGCTTCCCTGAAATAGAACATATGGATTAGTGACCTCACCGTAGTTCAAGAAACCTCCAGCAGGAGTGATTTCAGATTCCTCTGGATTGGATATCCTTAGTATTCTCTTGTTAAGCTCGGTTCTTTGATGATATCCCATCTGCCCTGCTTGAGGTACAGTCTTTCTGACGTATCCGGTACCAAAGTCACCGAGGTTACCAGCTTGACGCCTTCTCTTGCTATTCTTGTGACTAAGGATTTTCACACCCCACCTCTTGACCGCTCCTTGCCATCCCTTGCCCTTGGTAACACCGACTACATCTACATCTTGACCGGGGTTCCAAACATCTGCAACAGAAATTTCTCCACCTAGTCTCTCCGAGGCCCATTCTAGCTTGGCGGAGTTATCATTTCCGGAGAGTCCGACTTCCATAATTTCTGGAGTCTTGCCTGGTATGCTTTTGACGAGAGATGGCTGGGTAGCGACTATCAATCTAACTTCACACAAATCCTGATCTTTGAGGGAGTCCAAGGCGCCTTCGGCAGAGCCACTTCTTGAAGGAATTCTGCCACCTCTCTTCGCTGGTTTCCTTCCTTGCTCTGCGTCCCTCTCTCCACGAGTCTGGTTTGCCAGTCTTGGCATTAATCCGTCTGGGCTTGAGTCTGTCATATCCGCCCAAGCCTCGCCAGCTGTCTGCATACCATAGGCAGTCATCTTGTACCCCCTTACTGCTAATACCTTCATTGGAGGCGATTCCACTACGGTGACTGCTTTTCTGACCTCTTGTCCAGCGGAAGTCGAGTTTGGATTGGTATCCCTCATCAGTACATGAGTCATCCCTGCTTTCCAACCCGCAAAACCCATTACTCTAATGTCGGAGTCTGAATTTTCGGGCCAAGCTTGAATTCTACCAAACTTTCTGAGTGCCCTCTTGCGAGGGCTAAAGCCCATGCTACCTCGGCGGGGTCTACTCTTGTCGGCCATTTTAGTCCTCCTTTGCAATAACCGGAATATAGCCGTAAACGGCGTTTTTCCGGGCTAACCACGTCAGGGAGGTACCGTGACACCATTCCAGCCTTCCGAGTGGTCGGCTGGTTCTGAGGATGCTTTTGCAGTGCCTTCAGGTGTCTGGTACCTCACGTAGTGAGCAGCCTTCCGACAAACATACCCTATATGAACGAATCGGGATAGAGAAAACAACACTGCTACCGAACAATCTCACTGAAACCATTTTCAACCCCTGCGATAATAGAAGCATCCGTGTCACCCTATGTGAGCCATGCTTTGCTGAGTGAAGGTCTTGTTGAAGCTAGGGCTTATCAGCTGGAGGCGGTTGATGAGGCACTCACTAGTTCCATGCTCTTAGTAATGCCAACGGCAGCAGGAAAGACTGCAGTGATATGGATGGCGATAGCCAGTAAGCTGTCTGAAGAGAGCGGTCGCGTAATGCTGATTGCCCCTACCGTTGGCCTAGTCGATCAGCATCTCAGATCAATTCGAGACGTACTTTCACTTGAGGAAGAGGCTGTTTCAATTACTGGCCAAATTCCTCCTTCCAATAGAGTAGGTTTATGGGAATCTTCCAGACTAATCATAGCTACTCCGAAAGTGGTTGTAAATGATTTCAAGAGTGATGTTCTGAAACTTTCGGAATTCTCACTTCTAGTTATTGATGAGGCACACCACTGTACCGGAGAGCATGCAATGGCAATGGTTTGTGATTACTACATGTCATCAAATAGCTCACCTCACATTCTTGGAGCGACAGCTAGTCCTGGTCACAGACCAGACACTGTTAGGGAAATTTGTGCTAGGACTGGAGCCAGTAGAATACACATTAGAAATTCTGATGAGGAAATGCTAAATGGATATCTATCAGAGTTGGAGATAAGAGAGATTTCAGTTAGAGTTCCTGATGAAATGAAGGAACTGGCCCAACCATTCGTCATTTGGCAACAGGGAATAGTGGATAGACAGAGACGTCTAGGAAGATACATATTACCTGGAATGATTAGTTTCGCAGGATTATCCAGTGCAATGGACAGATCGAGGTCCGCAATAGGGAGAGGAGAGGTTAGTGGATATCAGTCAGTATCTCAGATTGCAATTGCAATGAGATTACATCATCTTATCAATTGTCTTCTGAGTCAGGGCGTATCGGCATCTAGAGAATACTTGGACAGATTGGAAAATGGTGACGATTCAAGTAAAAAAGCGGTCCGAGATTTTCTCAGGGATTCACGTGTCAGGGACCTTTCAAAAAAGCTGAATGGGATGGTTGAGGTACATTCTAAAATTGGAGCGGTCAGAAGAATGATCAGAGAAAGATTACGGCGAGATCCGAATAGTAGAGTAATTGTTTTCGCTAACTACAGAGACACAATAGCGTCGTTAGAGTCCTCTCTAGAGGGCTTGGATAGTGTGAAAGCAGTACGTTTTGTAGGACAATCTGCAAGAGGGGGGAGGCAGGGCCTTTCTCCAAAAGATCAGGTAAATGTTCTAGATGAGTTCCGAAAAGGTGGGGCGAATGTGCTTTTGGCAACCTCGGTAGGGGAGGAGGGGCTCGACATACCGTCTGCTGACCTAGTAATATTCTACGAACCGGTTTCCAGTGAGATACGTACAATACAAAGAAGGGGTAGGACTGGAAGACGTCGTCTTGGAGAGGTCATCGTTCTGATTGCTGAGGGTACGAGAGACGAAGGGGCCAAGGCCGCGGCTGTAAGGAGGGAAGAGAACATGCAGAGGGCTGTACATCGAGTAAGGAGAAGTCTTCCTCGCGTACATCACTCGGACTTATCTAACCTGGGTATGTTTTCAGTAGTTGACGAAGGATTCTTACTGCCTGCAAATGAGTTTGTATTATCAGAGAGAGAGAAGAGGAGGAGTCAAATTTCGAAATCTGATTTGACTCCTGCAGATATTGATGATAAATCGGTCAAGAATCTCCCCTCTGAGAAAATACGGCCTCGAGGCCAGTACGGACTTGATGATTTCTAGAGAGGCTAGTCTCCGATTACTGCTATCCTAGTCCTTAGTTGAGCGAATCTTGTATTGTGATTGCCGAAGGCGAAAGACAGTAACTCGGTAAGGTGTATCACTGGGATATTAGTAATAATTCCGGTAGCCCTTGATGCCTTTCCCTGATATATATCCAGTATGGAGTGTGAGAGATTACACGCGCTGACGATTATATCTGCTCCTTCTTCCTTGGCTTCGGATATTACTGCCGCAGATTGCCTTAGAACGGTCGGTTCTTCTGAGAATATCCCCGGGGCACCGACACTGAGTACCCTACCTTCCCAGTCGATTGGCCTTCCACCCAGAGATTGAACCAGTTGCTCAAAATATTCTGGATCGTTAACACTATCCCCTCCGCACGCCCCTTCCATTTGGAAATAGGGGCTATAGTAGGGTGCAACCTTGAAATCAAACTTATTGACGGCCAGTTTCTTTACCTTGTCGAGTCCTATTTCATCAACCAGGACGTGTAAGAGATGGCGAATTTCGGTATCTCCTGTGAATTCCATACCACATGTTTTGATTAGGACATCATTAATTTCCTTCATGAGTATATTATCAGAGCGTAGCTTTTCTAAATCTTGTTTCAGATTTCCAGCTGTTGCTGCACAGGGAGTAAGAATTTCTAGACCTAGCGACTCTGCCATTGCGAATGTTCTGGCGTTGAGTGCTAACTGTAGTCGTTGATTGGCCTGTTTGATGATTCCTGCTCCGCAGGATGTTGCGCCCTCCAAGGGCGTAAGTTCGAGACCGAGATTTCTAGCAACTGCATCCATGGTCTCTGCTACTTCCGGGGAGCCACTGTGAGCTACATTTCCCGGGTGATAAGCATATTTTAGAGGCATCAGAACCTACCATCCATTTCGTTGTAGATGGCGATCACCTGATGGTGATTGGTGACAGAGGAATTGAATTGTCTAGGCATTTTTCCTATTCCTGCAGGGGGAGCTACCATTCCTAGGATGCTATTGAGGACATTTCCCCCGGTTCTTGTGAATCCGAGAACCATTCTTGCTGTGACGCCTGAGAATAGGTTTCCGAGTAGTCCTATTGGGCCTAGAACTTGTCTGTAGAGTACTGTATCGTTTACCTTTCCACTACTCTTGACTGTCCAACAATACCACCAAACATGCTTACCGAGCTTACCATTGAATGAGTCATTTTCAATCGCACTAGTCCTAGCCTCGAGTAATCCCTCGGATACTGATTTTGAGTACCCTTCTCTCCTGAAGATAGGAGCCAAGTCAGTTTCTGCCTTGATACCGTTGCTTGAGCCAAGGATAGCATCTAGTTCAACCACTCTCTCGGGGGCCGTCCTAGGATCGTTGCGTCGTGCCCATGTACTTGCCAAGACTGCAGGTCCGAGGAAGCCGTTAGCATAAGGAACAGCATCGGAACTAGAGTGTAAAAGTGGGGCACTGTCATAGTTAGCAAGAGAGTGAATCCTGAGGGCAGTGGACTGAGTCATTGAGCCGAAGACACCTTGTGGGGTCTGTATCCCCTCTCTAGTAGCTGCCACCATCCACGGCTTGGTCGATTCCCTCTTCCTTTCTAAGGCCCAATGATCGACTATTAGGTCCCTGATTACCTCAGATCCTGGTATCGGGTCGATCCTCAGTTTCATTGAGTCCAGTCTAGATGTAACTATACTGTCGATTCTCACTCTTCCGGGAATTATGAGCCTCCCGTTGACTGAGATGGCTGTCGTTGGATCATCATCGTTTCCATCTCTGAAGGATAAGGTTCCATCGTGGGTTTCTTTGATAGCCCTCAAGGCTTCCAGGACAGAAAGGTGACCGGGTATCGAACATGCCCAAGAATCCCTGCCAGTCGTATTATCTGACGGATCGAATCTGAAAATGGAAATCTCAACTTGGATGGATTCTGCTTCGATTACTGGGACGCTGAAACCATCTTCGCCCCCGGCACCAACTGATGATCCGCTAGCGAATTGTACTATATCATCGACCATGTCTTCGAAGAACTGCCCTGTACTATCAACAGCCGCTAGAGCGGGAAGAGCCTTGAGAGTCCATTCAGAGGCAGGGGCATCGTAATCTACATCGCAGTCTATACGTTCGACTATTCTTGTGGCGCCTAACTTTTCGAATAGTCCGTCCCATTCCTTTCCAGATTCACAAAATAGTTCGTAACTAGTATCTCCTAAAGCGCAGACAGCGAAATGAGTCCCTTCGAGTCTAGTTGCGGCACCAGAATTAGCAAATTTCCAGAGCTCCTCTGCGTTATCTGGTTGCTCTCCCTCTCCCCATGTTGAGCAAACTATGATTACCCTCTTTTTTGAGGACAGAGAGTTGAAGTCAAATCCATCCATATCATGCACACTACCTTGAAGACCGTATGACTTGGCAGTCTTGGCTATCTTCGAGGCCAGGCCCTCTGCATTTCCTGACTGGGAGCCGAATAAGACCTCCAATGATCTATCGCCGGAATTCAGGAAGTCTTCGAGACCACCCTCTGCAGAACCAGCATCTCCTGACACACAATCACCATACCAGCCGTAGGCTGGACAATGTTTCCAGTGGACGCCGATTATTGAATATGATGCTTCGGACTTCTCGGAGGAACTTCTTAAATTTCAGAAATGGGGATTACATATCTAATCCATCAAATTCGCCCGGTCCCCCAGGAGACGCCCCCCTACTGGAAATTACATCATCTATTCTTAGGATCATCACCGCGGTCTCGGATGCACTCTGAATAGCCTGTTCGACTACCCTACTTGGCTCAAGAACTTGGGATTTGCTCATATCGGCGACCCCGCCCTCATAGACATTAACCCCAAAGTGGCTTTTGCCTTCGGAATGTGCTTTTCTGAGGTCGATTATTGTGTTCACAGGGTCAAGTCCCGCATTTTCGGAAAGAGTCCTAGGAATTACTTCGAGAGCTCCTGCAAATGCTTCCACTGCCATCTGCTCCCTGCCTCCAATTCTTTCGGCGTATGACCTAAGATCTCTACTAATTGCTGCTAGGACTGAGCCGCCCCCAGTCAGGACTGAACCATCTTCATGAGCGACAGCGACAACGCCGACTGCATCATCAAAAGCTCTCTTAATCTCATCAACAACGTGCTCGGTTCCTCCTCTGATTAAGACAGAGACACTCTTAGCCTCTGGGCATCCCTCTATGAATATCATATCAGAATCGCCAATCTTCCTCTCCTCAACATTTGAGGCAGAACCTAAATCATCTGAAGTTAAATCATCAATATTGGTTACAATCCTCGCACCTGTTGCCTTGGAGAGAGCACCCATATCGCTCTTCTTGGCCCTTCTGATAGCGAAAATTCCCTCCTTGGCCATGTAGTGCTGGGCAAGATCGTCTATTCCTTTCTGACAGATTACAGCGTTAGCGCCCACTGACTGGAATTTCTTAACTAAAGACTTGAGATACTGCTCTTCTTCATCAAGGAACTGTGAAAGCATATTTGGATCGGTTATCTGAATCTTTGCATCTACCTCTGTCTTCTTGACTTCAATGGCCGAATTTATCAATGCTATTTTAGCTTTCGAGATTGATTTTGGCATTCCGCTATGCACCCTCTCCTTGTCCAAAACGATTCCGTCGATTAGGGCACTGTCCCTTATCGATCCGCCTTGCTTCTTTTGAATTTTGATATCGTCGACATCAACTACATTTCCTTCTGAGTCAGATTGAGAAACAGCAATTACAGCTGCAACACTAATGTCTGCAAGGAAGTCCTTGACAGCGCCAGCGCTTTTGCCGGTTAAGGCGGTCTTGGCTACTTCCTTGAGAATCTCTTCATTGACCTTCAAAGCGTGTGATTCTATCAAATCGGAAGCCTTCTCAGACGCTAGTCTGAATCCTTCACAGATTACAGTAGGGTGGACATTTTGCTCTATCAAATCCTCACTTCTCTTTAGAAGCTCTCCAGCTATAACCACAGCGCTGGTCGTACCATCGTAGCAATGCTGCTCTTGTGTTTTTGCAATTTCTATGATCATTTTGGCTGCTGGATGCTCTATATCCATCTCTTTTAGGATTGTAGCGCCATCATTGGTGATCACTACATCCCCCATGCTATCGACTAGCATCTTATCCATGCCCTTGGGCCCTAGTGTAGATCTTACCGCATCTGCCACTGCCTTAGCAGCTGCAATATTGTTACTCTGAGCTGACTTGCCACTAGTTCTTTCAGTGCCCTCTTTTAATATGAAAATTGGTTGCTGACCGCCATACATCTGCTTGTACTCCTTATTCTTGGAGACTGCCCAGCTAAGGGGGGGTCATAAGGGCTCGCACTGGACTTGCTAGTGGTTTTCTGTCACTGATCGTTTTGCTGATCTAGCCATCTCTTACCATAGTGAGCCCATTGCTCCATGGTCCATCCCTCAGGAAGACCGGTTTCAGGAATCGGGGGGACCTCTTCTGAAATATCCTCTGCATCTACTTCCTGGACCTCTTCAATCTCTTGCTTCACTGGGATTGGAGGAGGGGGCTGCTCGAAGATTTCCTTGGTACCTCCATACATCGAGTTCGCGACCTCATCTGAGGAAGGCAGAGGAGGGGCTATTGGAGGGTCACCAGAGGTCCATCCGCTCCCTGCGACACTCATCTCGTAGTCATCTAGGGACGATATCTCCTCAAGCGGTCCGGTTGCAGACCTCATTGTCCTTAGAGTAACAGCAAGTACTGCCAGAACTACGACTACACCAGCCAGCAGGAAGAGGATATTTCCTCCCAACCAAGCAGCCTCTTCTGCAGTGGGGCCCTCATCAATAGGAACAGGCCTGAGCAGAGTTATCATGACCGTTCTGGATATCTTGTCTATATCAGAATCAACATCTAGAGTCAGTTCGAAGGTCATTGAGTCCTCTGAGAGTGAGTCAAGATTTTCTTCGGTGACTTCTAGAGTGACTACTATCAATCTAGTTGTGTTCACGTCCAATACAAAATCCCTATCCTCTTGCTCGATTCTAGCATTTACGATATTGAAGAAGAGATCGGAGTCCCTATCTACATCAGTTCTGACTAGTTGTGCGTTAGTAGGGTGGTCATTCTTGACAGAGAATGTCAGCTCGATATCATTGTCTGGCTCGGAGATTGTAACATCATTTGGGGGTAACAAAACAATCCAGCCCTGGTCTCCTACGTGGAATTCAGCTATGCCGATTCCTGAAACAGATGGAGAGTCGGAAGGGGATGCCTTGCTTGTGGCTATCATTGAGATTGTCCTATCTCCGAAAGCTTCGTCGTCGAAGGAGTAAGTGACTGTGACATTGTATGACCCCCCTGAGGCTATAAAGGGGGTCCTAAGTCCGTTTGAGTCCGAAACCAGATTCATGGCCTCTGCGGAAACATCCGTAAGGTGGTCAAAATCGATGTAGAAAGCATCGTCGACGTTACCATTATTTGTGACTTCCCAGTTTACAGTCCTTGGTGCATCCCCCCCTCTGAAGACTTCCTGTAACATGTCTAAATCTTCTACCTCGACTAAATGAGTCTCGGGGATTGTTAGATAGACCCTTTTTATCTGTTCAAATGTTGGGTCTGACACACTCCTAGCAATTATCTTGATTTCATAAGTTTCTGGCTCTAGACCGTATGGCATCGGAAGCATCAGGAAGAAGGTTGAGTCTCCTCCAAAAGGCGTGATTCCCAGTGTTCTGTCAGTGTTGAGAGATGCCCCCAGCCTCCAGTTTGCATCCAGATACAGGTCAAAGGCCTCTTCAGAGTTACCGTTGTTGACTAACAGTACCTCTACTGACCTGAACACCCCATCTGCTGGAGCATCAAATTGTGTCACGAATGGTATTACATCAATGTCATACTGGACTGGAACTTCTATCTCAACCATCGGCGTTGACATAAATTGGGCTGGTGCCCTTCCGCTGGCAATCAGTGTAATTTCGTATATCCCAGGTGAAATTTGTTCTGGAGTCATGATCTTCGCGAATAAATCCAGCTCCTCATTGATAGCTAGGTCTAGGCTAGTCACCAAATCTCCTTCGGCATCATACCACTCTACATTTTCCGGCCCCCATCTGGTATCTGCGAAAGATGCACCTAGATTCCATGTAGCTATTTGATTACCCGTATTCTTGAACTTCATTGGTATTGTTGCGTTTTCCCCGGGCATAATTGTAGCATCCGGATAAACTAGAGTCTCGGGTTCCAGCTTGCAAGAGTAAGCGGCTTGAACGGAAAGGGGGATGCCCCTTGCCTCAGGTAATCCAAGTGTTGCCTTGGTTGTGTTTGTAGTGCCGTCATTGATATCCACTAACCACATCATCTCCTGAACAATAGCACCGTCAGGAATCGTAATATTGAACCATACATCGGTGGTTTCCAGAGCCTTTACAACATCCGTAACGACGAAATTATCATGATCAACAGGATTGTTTGAGTCGATTCTAATTGGATAGCCAAACATCCAAGACTGGTTGGTAACCTCAGTATAAAGCCTCAATGTGATGTCCACGTATCCGTTATTGGTTATTTTGCAGTATAGGGACTCAATCTCGGCTGGTACGACTAAGTAAGCGTTGGGAAGTGGGTCATCACAATCCAAATCCACTGTATACTGGGGAACCCTCTCTATAGCAAATACTAGGAATGAGTCGATTGCTATCCCTCCAGATGCTTGGGAGCTATCCGAGTCGAATTTGAATGCGAGGTTGTACTCACCGGTTCGGTGCATTCCCGTCATATTCCAGATACTCATTGACCAGTCATGATCGATAGTCGAAAGTCCGAGATCAGTATAATTGAATGATTCGACTGAGGAAGCTGCGTCTGCTTCAATACTTACGGAATCCCCCGGACCCATCTCTCCCCAAGCATAGGTAACCATCTGCATGGTCAGATAGTCGAATCCTCGTAGATTGATCTTACAAAACCTTGAGCCATACTTTTCGGAAAGCGATAGATCCTGAATTCCATACCCAAGCCCGTGCCCCGGGTCATCGCAGTTCTGGAAAGGAGTAAACCATCCCCACCAAAGTCTATCATGCCTGTTACTGGCATAATCGGAATCTTCTCTTGCAACTCTCCAGTGTTTATCCCCTTCAGCAGAATCATCAGAATCGATCATCCTCCAATGGCCATATGTATCTGGATCGGAAGATAACGAACCATCTGCTTCATAGCCGCCTCCGACCCAAACAGGCTCGTTTGCATAGGGAATATTTGGACAATCATTAATGCCGTCACCGTCGGTATCTCCACAAAATCCGTTATCCATTGAGTCGTGCCAAATAGCAACAGGCATCAATTTAGTAACCTGATTATTATCCTGGTTATCATCTGCCAGGCCACCATCCACCATACCTATTAGTTGGATTCCGCCACTCAAGAGACCTTGATCATCAAGAACACTGTGGGACATATTTGGAATCCAAGTAATTTGTTGAACTACCGATTGTTGGCCTGATAGAGTCATGTTGGATGTGAACTCGTCTATCATGAACCCAACCGGATGCCAGATCTGTAGTGATGCCTCAGCATATGCTGGCTGACTTGAGGTACCAGCCTGGGTAAATGTGACGTCTATCTGTATTTCCTGACCTCTGATTACATATTCTTGGATACTCCCATCGGGTTGACTCCATTGCATGGCCTGGCTTGAACCAGTTCCGAACATGATTGAGGTTACTTCGAAGTCGATCAAGGAGGACTTGGCTTGCACGGAGGCCTCATCATCCAAATCAAGCTGATTGACTCCCCCAAAAATGGGAGCCATTGAGGTTACCATCAACAAGGAACAGAGTAGCAGGGGAGTGAGGACACGCATACTAACACAATTGGGGGCTTAGCTGCATGTATGAAGGTTGGGACATTGCGTTCGACTTGAGGATAAACCCAGTCGGACCCGATGATAAGGTGGAATAAGTCGCTAGAATACCATTACAGATAGTGAAGACCTTATGTTAGCTTACTCATGCGTTGATTCATGAGTGAAGATCAGTCATTAAAGAATAGACTGACTCTGTCGTTGCTAGTTCTCTTACAGGTGACTCTGATACCAATTTTTGGATTCTCTACCAGATACCTTTTCGAAATTGATAGGGAAGGTTTCTCAGTTACAGTAAAGACTAATCTAATAGAGTGGATTGTAGTTTCTGGGGTTTTGTACGGACTTTTCTCACTGTTCCTAGCGTTATCTTTAGGAGGATTTCGACCTTACTTTGTAATCAATAGAGGGGGTTTGGCATCTTTCTTGGGGCTTAGAACAAGGAAAGGAGACCCAGAGCTAGTTGATAGGTCGAGACTCTCAGTAAGTTCCAGTCCATATGGAAAAATGGCCAGATTGGTGGATCGGAGAGTAAGTAGGGATGGGTATGATTTGATCGCTGTACATGGGGGGCTACAACTAATTGCGGTTCCATTGCAGATTCTACTTATTGCAATTCCGTTAGCTATTATTGAAGGATTTCCCAGCTATCTAATAAAATCGGGAAGTGCTTTCCAGCTTGGTATGGCAGGCTATCTGGCATCCCTATGGTTGGCGATGAAGATTCAGCCAATTATTTCTAATCACCTAGTCGGTTTTGCTTCCGTTCTGAGAACGGTAATATGGAGATTCTCAATTTTCTCATGGGTCCTTCCAATTGTCATTTTCTGGTATGCTGCTAGAATGCTCCTCGAGGCATCACTTGGCTGGCTAGAGCTTGACTATGCAGACTGGAATGACTTACAAATAGATGCCGTGGTTCTTGGATTTATATCGCCTGACGCCGAAATACCGAAAAGTGCTGTAATCGATTTCCTGATAGCAATCTCTGTTCTTCCATTGGCGACTTTTACGTCGATTTCAGTCCTTGGCGGTTCCAACGGAGTTCCGGATTGGATGCTAGAACCTGAAGAGCGCCTGGAGAATCTGCAGATGGAATCCCTGGAGGCGCCCAAGTCTGAGGCGGGGAATGACTTGGTTCCCTCACTGACTGATGAAGGTGGGTCTTTGGACGACAATGAGAGTCAAGAGGAGAGCCCCCGAGGGGGGATGATTGACCTGCCATTCGAATTATTCGGGAGTAACAGGGAAGACTAGATCTGATATTCGGTTTAATATGAACCATCCTGAGCCAATGACAATTCCAAACATAATCGGATTAGGTCCTGAAATCCACAACTGTGAGCTAGCGAGAATAAGTATTAGAGAGCATAAAGAGAGTTCAATTGCCATCCCCCTTTGGGTGAAAAAACTTGGAACATACCAGGAGAATACGGCAGATATGATAAGGTAAGCTAGGGAACTCAAGTTGGACCCTCACAGATTCCCACGCAAGCTCGTAAGGATTTTCTCCACCCTGTCCATTCCCTTGGATATATCCTCCCTTGAAATGGTATATGCGAATCTAAGATGCCCCTCTCCTGCCGAACCGAAGGCTGTTCCGGGTGAACAAAGAACTCCCCCCTCAAGTAATGCCATTGCGATATCCTCACTAGACATTCCCGGAACATCTACCTTTGGGAAAACATAGAATGCTCCTGTCGGAACATGGCAAGATACCCCTGGAATAGAATTCAACCTTTCACAAATTAGATCCCTTCTTTCTTTGAATTCCTCGCACATTGACTCGGGGTACTGGGGAGCTTTTTCCAAAGCCTCGAGAACTGCATGTTGCATTGCATCATTACTACATGCTGTAACATAATATTGCATTTTAGTCAATTGTGACATAGCTTCTTTGTCTGGCGACAAAAGATACCCTATTCTCCACCCAGTCATAGCGAACGTCTTGGAGAATGATTGTACCATTATCACCTTGTCATAGCCAGCTCCGATGAAGGAAACATGTGGAGCGTCATAGACAATTCTGTCATATACCTCATCGGTAATTATCCATAGGTCGTGCTTCATTGCAAATGCCACCAGCTCGTCCCTTTGATCAGAGTTGACATTACCTCCAGTTGGATTACTAGGGAAATTATAGAGGATGGCAACTGTAGAGTCGTTGACTCTATCTTCTAAGTCATCAATTGTAGGGACAAACCCATTCTCAAATCTGCATGGATAAAGATTTGGAGAACCTCCACATATCTCCACATCAGGAGGATAAAGAGGGAAATATGGCTCTGGAATCAGAACGTTATCCCCTGGATTGACCAAAGCCAGAAATATGTCAAGAAGACCATTCGTTCCACTCATTGTGATGCATATATTAGATTCATCAAGATCAGGTACTAAATGATGCCAGAGTGATGCAATTTTGGCCCTTAGTTCGGGATGTCCGGCGGTGGTGGTATATTTGTTCCTACCATCCCTCATAGCCTTATCAAAAGCTTCTATCGCTAGTTGTGGCGGTTGGAAGTCTGGCTCCCCTAAACCAAATTGTATAGTGTCATCTCCAGCCATGTCAAACATACGCCTCACACCGGTTGGCCGGATGCTGTTCGCCCGGTCGGAGAAGCGCACCATGTGCCTTTGAGAG
>MDTA01020999.1_pt1 | contig 15859 bp, 13 predicted proteins | sample 811151 | NCBI WGS metagenome assembly MDTA01 (sample SAMN05326648, study PRJNA326480) | marine metagenome | isolation source: seawater | place: Indian Ocean: South | collected 2010 | reverse complement strand
TGAGCTACGCCGGATCAGGCGTGGAGGCGCGGACCGGAATCGAACCGGTGTACACGGCTTTGCAGGCCGCTGCGTAGCCACTCCGCCACCGCGCCCCAGATGCCGGGGCTATTACCCAAAGAACGGCCCCGATTGGAGGGTGTTCCCTTAGGCCTGGCTGACCGGCTTCGGCCCACAGACGGCGGAACTTACATATTGCCCCCGCGCTGGTCAAGCAACTGTTCAGGGCTTTTTTTTGCGCGCGCGCACGGCCCGTAGGCAAAGCCTAAAACGCGCGGCGCCATTGTCATTGGCGGCGCCTGGGACTATACAGAAACGATCCCGAACAGGGGCCTCGGAGGCCCCGTTCCGAACGTTAAGGAGAATCGGCGAAATGGACTTCGCAGCCGCGCGCCGCAACATGATCGACTGCCAGGTTCTGCCCAACCGGGTGACGGACGAGCGCATCATCGCCGCCATGGAAGACATGCCGCGCGAAGTCTTCGTGCCGGAAGCCAAACGCGCCATTGCTTATGTGGATGAAGCCCTGCCGGTCGGCGGCGGCCGTTACATGATGGAGCCGATGGTGACCGCGCGCCTGTTGCAGGCCGCGCATATCGGCGCGGACGACGTGGTGTTGTGCATCGGCTGCGGCACCGGCTATTCGCCGGCCTTGCTGTCCAAGCTGGCGAATACGGTGGTGGTCGTCGAAAGCGACAAGGCGATGGCCAAGCAGGCTCAGGAAACCTTGGCGGGGCTTGGCATTGACACGGTTGCGGTGATCGACGGCAAGATGGCCAACGGTTATCCGAAACAGGCCCCCTACGACGTTATTTTCTTTGACGGCGCCGTGCCCAACGTGCCGGAAAAGATCGAAAAGCAGTTGGCCGAGGGCGGCCGTCTCGTGGCGGTCTGCTCGAAGCGTGGCTCCGCCGTCGGCAGCGCCGTCCTGGCGGCGCGTTTCGGCGGCCATATCTCCCACCGCGATCTGTTCGACGCGGGAACGCCGGACCTTCCCGGGTTCGAGTTGGAGGAAGCCTTTACCTTCTGACGCAGCCGAATCCGATGCGGGTTGGCACCATGAGGCGGTCGAAGGTTGTATATGCAAGTTTTTGAATTATCTGTATTTTTGCACGTATTTTGTTGAAATCTGGACGCGGCGAATGCAGGTAGTATGTTAACCCAACACAACCACAGGCGAGTAACGGCCTTGATCACGCGAATCCTTTCCCCCTTTCAGTACGTTCCCGGAATTTCCCGCGCCGCCGCCGGTGCCGCGGTGCTTGCCGGAGCGCTTGCCTTCGCGCCGACGCCGGCCCAGGCACAGACCCTGGCCGAGGCGCTGATTGCCGCCTATTCCAACAACCCGACCCTGGCGGCGCGCCGGGCTCGCCTGCGTGCCACGGACGAACAGATGCCCCAGGCGCTGTCCAACTGGCGGCCGTCGGTCGCCATCACGGGCTCCACGGGCAAGGAGTACAATTCAAGCACCCTGCGGGCCAGCGGCTTCGGGGGGCGTTCGCAGAACCGTACCCCCCAGACCCTCGGTGTGTCGGTAACACAGCCGCTGTTCCGCGGCGGGCGCACCGTCGCCGCCACCGAAGAGGCGGAACATGCCGTCCGTGCCGAGCGCGCGCGCCTGATCGACACGGAACAGGACATTCTGCTGTCCGCCGCGACGGCCTATCTGAACGTGTTCCGCGACGAGGCCGTTCTGGCGCTCAACATCAACAACGAAAAGGTCCTCAAGCGTCAACTTGAAGCGACCAAGGACCGCTTCGAGGTCGGCGAAATCACGCGTACCGACGTGCACCAGGCCGAAGCCCGCCTGGCCGGCGCCACGGCCGACCGCATCCGGGCCGAGGCCAATCTGGAAAACTCGCGCGCCACCTACGAAAACGTGGTCGGCCTGCCGGCGCCGAGGAATCTGGAGCTTCCGGGTGATCCCGGCGGGTTGCCGAAGGACCGGCTTGACGCCATCAAGCTGGCCGCGACCACCAACCCCAACGTCATCGCCGCGGAGTTCGACCGCAAGGCGGGCCAGAAGGCCGTGCGCGAGGTGAAGGGGGAGTTGCTGCCCGAGGTTGATGTGACCGCAAGCTTCGACCGGGCGTTTGAAACCTCTTCCGACAGAGGAATATCGAATTCCGCGGATATCAGACTCAACCTTACGGTCCCGATCTATCAGCAGGGGGCGGTCTATTCCCGCCTGCGCGAAGCCAAGCAAAGCCTTGCCGAACTGACCCGCAACATCGACCAGGCCCGCCGTGACGCCATCGAGGACGCGACCAGCGCCTGGGAAAATCTCCAGACGGCCCGTGCGCGCGTCGTTTCGTTCAGCGCTCAGATCGAAGCCAATGTCGTCGCCTTGGACGGTGTCGAACGCGAAGCCGCCGTCGGATCGCGGACCGTGTTGGACGTTCTGGACGCGGAGCAGGAACTGCTCGATTCCCGCGTCGGCCATACGGAAGCCCAGCGGGACGAGCGGGTCGCCGCCTTCGAACTCGCCGCCGCCGTCGGCAAGATGACCGCCATGGACATGAAACTCGCCGTCGACGTCTATGATCCGCGTAATCATTACAACGAAGTGCGCGGCAAGTGGGTCGGTGGATCCAGCAGCGAGGAAGGCAAGTAGACGCCAAGGGCGTCGCTGCGCTTCCGATCCAATCAAGAAACGGCCTTGGCCCACGGGATATCCGGGATGCGGGTGGGCCGCTTCGTTTCGACGGCCGGGCGGTCCCCGGGGCCGTTCGGGGGTATTTTCGCGCGGGGTTGGTCGGTGGCGATCACCGGGGCAACCGTTTTCCCGCCACCGCCACAGTGCTGCCATACCGGCTTTAAATTATTGCGGCATATACCAAATATTAACGGTCACCATGGGTTAATGGCTGTTGTATTGTATCGAAAGTGGCGTACGCCGGGCCTACGTGGGAGTGGGGAGCCGGTAATCGCGACGCAAAATGATGGGCTTGCGGGATTATGAGCGAAGAAGCTGAAGCTGCTGAAGGCGGCGAACCTTCGATGGAGGATATCCTCTCTTCCATCCGCAAAATTCTAGCGGAGGAGGAAGACGAGGAAGGGAACGAGGCCCCGGCGGAAGAAGCCGCGGCGCCGGAACCCGAGCCCGAGCCGGAACCGGCCCCTGAGCCGGAACCCGAACCGGAGCCCGAACCCGAACCTGAAATCGAAATGACCGACCTGGACGAGCCGGAGCCTGAGCCCGAGCCGGAACCGATGCCTGAGCCGGAGCCCGAGCCGATGCCGGAGCCCGAACCGGAACCGGTCGCTGCGGCTGCACCGCCGCCCCCTCCGACCCCGGAACCCGAGCCGATGGCGGATATCATGGAATTGACGCCGGACATGGTGGCGCCCGACGCCGTCGTGTCGCGGCCGACCTCGCTGCACGGATCGGACGTGCTTGCCGAACTGGCCAAGGCGATCCTGGATCGCCGCGACCTGCCGGTCATGACGGCGGGCGACGCGACGCTGGAAGGCATCGTGCGCGAGATGCTCAAGCCGATCCTGCGGGAATGGCTGGACCGCAACCTGCCGTACCTGATTGAACGCCTGGTGAAGAAGGAAATCGACACCATGGTCAACCGGGCCGAAGGCCTCGACAACTGGGGCTGACCCGGACAGGACGCAGACCGGTAAAAAGAATTTGAAATGATGACCCCGGGGGCTTTGTTCCCCGGGGTTTTTCGTTGTATACCCGCCCATCCTATTGCGATCCCACAGACCGACCTAGCCGTTTCGAGGAACCCGTTTCGATGGCCGAACTGGACAAGACCTATCACCCCGACGAGGTGGAAGCCCGCCATTACAAGGAATGGGAAGACTCCGGCGCCTTCGCCGCAGGTCAGGCCAATGCGGGCGGCGCCGGTAACGGTCAGCCCTATACAATCGTCATTCCGCCGCCCAACGTCACCGGCAGCCTGCATATGGGGCATGCGCTCAACAACACCCTGCAGGACATCCTGATCCGCTACCGCCGGATGAAGGGCGACGACGCCCTGTGGCAGCCCGGTACGGACCACGCCGGCATCGCGACGCAGATGGTGGTCGAACGCATGCTGGAGGCCGAAGGCGTCAAGCGCACGGACCTGGGCCGCGACAAGTTCATCGACCGGGTCTGGGAATGGAAGGCCGAAAGCGGCGGCACGATCACGCAGCAGCTGCGCCGCCTGGGCGCGTCCTGCGATTGGGGCCGCGAGCGCTTCACCATGGACGAGGGCCTGTCCAAGGCCGTCGTGAAGGTCTTCGTCGAACTGCACAAGGAAGGTTTGATCTACCGCGACAAGCGGCTGGTCAACTGGGACCCCAAGCTGCACACGGCGATTTCGGACCTGGAGGTCGAACAGCGCGAGACCAAGGGCAAGATGTGGTACTTCAAGTACCCGATCGAGGGCCGCGACGGGGAATTCATCACCGTCGGCACGACCCGCCCGGAAACCATGCTGGGCGACACCGGCGTCGCCGTGCACCCCGAGGACGAACGGTATACCGATCTGGTCGGCATGAACGTCGTTCTGCCGATCACCGGTCGCCTGATTCCCATCGTCGCCGACGAATACGCCGATCCGGAGAAAGGCTCGGGCGCCGTTAAGATCACTCCCGGCCACGACTTCAACGATTTCGAGGTCGGCAAGCGCGCGGGGCTTGAGGTCATCAACGTGTTCGACGGCAACGCGCACCTGAACGAGAACGTGCCCGAGAAATATCAGGGCATGGAGCGTTTCGCCGCACGTGACGCGATCCTTGCCGAGATGGAGGAACTGGGCCTCCTGGACCGGGTCGAGGACAATGCCATGACCGTGCCGCATGGCGACCGGTCCGGCGTGGTGATCGAGCCCTGGCTGATGGACCAATGGTTCGTCGATGCCAAGACCCTGGCCCAGCCGGCCATCGCGGCGGTGGAAGAAGGGCGCACCCAGTTCGTGCCCAAGAACTGGGAAAACACCTATTTCGAATGGATGCGCAACATCCAGCCCTGGTGCGTGTCGCGCCAGCTCTGGTGGGGCCATCAGATTCCGGCCTGGTTCGGCCCCGACGGCGAGGTCTTTGTCGAGGAAACGGAAGAGGCCGCGCAGGCCGCCGCCGCCGCCCATTACGGCAAACCGACGGAGCTTTCCCGCGACCCGGACGTGCTGGATACCTGGTTCTCGTCGGCGCTTTGGCCGTTCTCGACGTTGGGCTGGCCCGATCAGACACCGGAACTGGACCGTCATTATCCGACCGACGTGCTGGTCACCGGTTTCGACATCATCTTCTTCTGGGTCGCCCGGATGATGATGATGGGCCTGCACTTCATGAAGAAGGAGCCCTTCCACACGGTCTATATCCACGCCCTGGTGCGGGATGAGAAAGGCCAGAAGATGTCCAAGTCCAAGGGTAACGTCATCGACCCCCTGGACCTGATCGAAAAATACGGCGCGGATGCGCTGCGCTTCACCCTGACGGCCTTCGCCGCCCAGGGCCGCGACGTGAAAATGTCGGAAAGCCGGGTCGAGGGATACCGTAACTTCTGCACCAAGATCTGGAATGCTGCGCGGTTCTGCGAAATGAACGAATGCACGGTCGATCCCGATTTTAATCCAAAAACGGTTAATTCCACCCTGAACCGCTGGATCATCGGCAAGGTCGCCGAGGCCGAGGCCCAGACCGCCGCCGCCTTGGCCGCCTATCGCTTCAACGATGCCGCCTCGGCGCTTTACGCCTTTACCTGGGGCACGTTCTGCGACTGGTACCTGGAATTCGCCAAGCCGGTGTTCGCCGGCGACGACGCGGCGGCCAAGGCCGAAACCCGCGCCACGGCGGCCTGGGTGCTGGATCAGATCGTGATCCTGCTGCACCCCATCATCCCGTTCATCACCGAGGAATTGTGGGAGAGCCGGGGCGAGCGGGCACAGCCGCTGATTTCCACCCCCTGGCCGGAATACGGCGCCGATCTGATCGACGCCGACGCCAATGCGGAAATGGACTGGGTCGTGCGCCTGATCTCGCAAATCCGCGCCGTGCGGGCGGAAATGAACGTGCCGCCGGGGGCGAAAATTCCCATGCTGCTGAAGGATGCCGACGAGGCGGCCAAGCGGGCGCTTGCGGCGCACAAGGACCTGATCCTGCGCCTGGCGCGCCTGTCCGACGCCGGGATGCTCGACGGCGAGGTGCCCAAGGGCGCCGTGCAGGACGTGTTGGACGAGACCACGGTGATCCTGCCGATCGCCGACGTCATCGACCTGGGTGCCGAACAGTCGCGCCTGGAAAAGGAAATCGCCAAGCAGGACGCGGAAATCACCCGCTTTGAAAAGAAACTCGCCAACGAGAAGTTCGTCGCCAATGCGCCGGCCGAGGTCGTCGAGGGCGAACGCGAGAAACTGGGCGAGGCCCAGGCCGCCCGCGCCCGCCTGGAAGAAGCGTTGAAGCGGTTGACGGCGGCGGCTTAACGCCGTTTCCGTCAGGACCGTTGACGTTGATCCTATACTCCTAGGTGCACTGCGAGATTAGGAACTTACAGGGTCTGGTATGACCGGCGGTGGCTCCGATAGCCTTCTTCTCATGCAGGCGAGGGAGGTTACAAAGATGGAGCCACCGACGCAGACAACCGACATATCGACCCAATTCCCCTATGCCCGATGATCATCGGGTGGGGCCGAGAGCGCAGCCGGTCCCGACCAGAATGAGAAAAGCCCCGCCCCTGACCCCGGCGGGGCTTTTACTGTTTCGAATGGGGCGGCGTGGCGGCATTCGCCGGGACCGGGGCGGAGGGGGGCGTCCGGCGCTGCGAGAAACCCTTGTGAGGTCTCGCAAGAGCCAACATAATCGGATCATACAGCCCGGGTGGCCGGGCGCCAAAGACGAGAGGCCCGAGAATGGACAAGGAACTGGTGGAAGCCCAGAAAACGGTCGAAACGATCATTCAGACGATCGTCGACGTCGGCACGGAATACGGCATGAGCGTGATCGGCGCGTTGTTCATCCTGATCATCGGCTGGTGGTTCGCCGGCTGGGCCAAGCGGGCGGTAACCAAGGCGCTGAACAAGGTTTCGTCCATCGACGCGACGCTGACGCCGTTCCTGTCGTCGATCGTCCGATACGTCATTCTCGCCTTTGTCCTGGTCGCGGTCCTCAACCAGTTCGGGGTGCAGACGACCTCCATCATCGCCGTACTCGGTGCCGCCGGCCTCGCCATCGGTCTGGCCCTGCAGGGCACCCTGCAAAACGTCGCCGCCGGGGTGATGCTTTTGGTGCTGCGGCCGTTCCGGGTCGGCGATTTCATCGACGCCGGCGGACAGGCGGGCACGGTCGTGGAAATCAGCCTCTTTTCCACGGAATTGAAGACGCCGGACGGCATCTTCAAATCGGTGCCGAACTCCGCGGTGTTCGGCTCGACCATCACCAACTTCTCGCGCAATCCGACGCGGCGCATCGATTTCATCGCCTCGATCTCCTACGGTGACGACCTGCCGAAGGCCATGGAGGTCCTCAAGGGCATCATGGATAAGGACGAGCGGATTTTGAAGGAACCGGCGCCCGAGGTCATGACCTGGGCCATGGCGGCCAGCTCCGTCGACATCAACATGCGCTGCTGGGTCAATATCAGCGACTACTGGCCGACCCTGTTCGACATGCGCAAGTCGGTCAAACTGGGCCTGGAAGAAGCGGGCTTCACCATCCCGTTCCCGCAACAGGACGTCTACATGCACCACGTCGGCGAAAAGTCCGCCGCGGAATAGTGTCGGAGCCCTGGAAAGGGGCTTTGCCGCAAATCCCGAGCGGGCCCGCCCGGGCCCGCGACGACGCATTTGCGCCAATAAAAGACCGGAGGAGCCCCGAAAGGGAGCGCCTCCGGTAACCGCCCGTTAAGCATGCTGCTCTAACCTCAGGGTCGGAGACGTATGACATGACGACCGACGACGACCTGCCCGATCTGCCCTTGAACCCGACGCCCGAGCAGCGCGCGGAATACATCATGATGCGCCTGGAGCAGTTCATCCGCGAGGGCCGCACCATCGGCGAGGGCATGTCGTTCAAACAGTGGCAGGCCATGGCTAAGACCGAAATCGCCATCGCCGTCGCCGCCGCCCAGAACGAGGTTCAAAAGGACGACCCCGTCACCCGCCGCCTCTTGTTCATGACGGCGGCGTGTCTCACGACCATCGGTTTCTGGGGCACGGCCGTCAGCCTGCACAAGACCGCCTATCTGGTCGGCGCCCTGGTCTGCGGCGGCGCGGGCCTGCTGCTGATCGCCATCGCCGGCGAATGGCGCTTCCGCAAATGGAAGCGCAAGAAGGACGCCGAACTCCGCATCGAACGCCTGGCCAATATCGAGGCGCTGAACAAGCGCATCAAGGGCCTGGAACGCGCCCTCGAAAAAGAGGAAAAGACGCTGGAGAAAAAGCTGAAAAAGACCCGCAAGGCCGTCGATGACCTGCACGCGGCGCAGGCGGCTGTGCCGCCGGTGCCGAGTGGGGCTTAACCCGGATATGGTTTGATTAAATAGTTTGCTGTCGAACCAAATTTATAACCTCTACTGTTCTTCTGGATTAAAAGCGCCGCGATTAGCTGTGCTAACCTCGGCTGAGGATATCGATTTACTGCGTTGAGGGGGGGGGATGATCAACAAGGAGTTTGAGGCTGCGGCACTAGGGCTTGTCCCTGGAAGTGGCATCATGGGTTGTGAAGGTGATGATTTGGGAACACCGAAGCGGCCCTCGATTTGGCTTTTCGGAATCGAGCAAGGAGACCCGAAAAAACCAACGACGGTTGATGTGGACGCGCAGGGCTATTCGATTTCCCAGCAGATGCAGTACCCATTTAACCGGAATGCATTTCGCATGTTGTCTGTGATCTGCGGGAGCAAATCCGACGAGTTCGAAAAATTCGCCACCGAGCGACAACCCTTCGTGACTGGGAAACAAGGGTTTTTCAAAGGCAATCTCTTTCCGCTGCCCTGCAATAAGGTATCTTCCTGGCCCAAGGAGGCGATTCGATTTACCGGGTTCGAAACTAAAAACGAGATGAGGGAATGGAGTCGCAAGGCGCGGTTCGCGAAATTCAGATATCTAATGGCCAAGCATCAACCGAGATTGTTGATCTGTGCCGGTATAGGCGCGCTCGCTGATTTTTGCCTAGCTTTCGGTATCGATCCTGAAACTCTCAACGAAGTGCATTTTGAAGGAATGAATGGATTACGTCGGCGGTATTACCACGGCAAAAAAGAAAGCACGACATTCGTCGTTATCCCGCATCTGTCGCCGAGTGGGCCTCACTGTCTTTCTAATCCCATCGATATTGAATATCTCGGTTGGAAGATTGAAGCACTTTTGAACCCTTGATCGGGCCTGCTCCCATCATCCACTTGAACGCTTCAACACCCCCCACCAACCGCTCAACCTCATCCACAGTATTGTAATGCGCCATCGAGGTGCGGACGACGCCGTCTTCGGTGTCGGTGATGCCGACGGCTTCCAATAGGCGGGGGGCGTAGAAGTCGCCGTTCCAGCAGGCAATCTTTTGTGCGCGGAGCGCCTCGACGACCTCGGCGGAGCGTTTGCCTTCGATGGTGAAGGAGAAGGTGGGCGCGCGGTCTTCGGCCTTGGCGCTGTGGCGGCCCAGGAGGCGCAGGCCGGGGCGGTTCGTGGCGAAGTCGAGGAAGCGTTCGGCGAGGCGCTGTTCGTGGGCCGCGATCAGGCCGAAGACCTTGCGGGTCCGGGTGTGGATGTCGGTCTCATCCATCAGGCCGTGGTGGGCGGCGAGGGCGTCGACGTAGTCGCCGATGCCCGCCAGCGCCGCGATCATTTCGTGTTGCGGGCCGGTGGGGTTGAGCTTGTGCTGGATGTCGGTCTCGGGGAAGAACAGGTGGCCCTGGCCGTGGGCCTCCAGGAGGCGGTCGCGCTTGCCGTACATCAGGCCCATGTGCGGCCCCATGACCTTGTAGAAGCTGAACAGGTAGAAATCGACGTCCCAGGCCTTCACGTCGACGGCGCGGTGCGGCGCGTAGGCGACGGCGTCGACGCAGACCATGGCGCCCGCCGCGTGGACCTGTCGGGTGATCGCCGCCACGTCGTTGATGTCGCCGGTGATGTTGGAGACATGGGGGAAGGCGACCAGCCGCGTGCGGTCGGTCAGCAGGTCTCCTAGTAGATCGACGGTCAGGGCGCCGGTGTCCGGGTGGACCGGCCAATGGATGATCTTGATGCCGGTCTCCGCCAATCGCCGCCAGGGCGAGGAATTGGCTTCGTGGTTGAGGGTCGCGACGATGACCTCGTCGCCTTCGCGCCACAACGGGCGCAGCGCCCTCGACAGGACATAGACATTCATCGAGGTCGAGGGGCCGATGACCACATCGCGGGCATCGGCGCCGATCATCGCCGCCATGCGGTCGTGCCCCGCCGCCATGCGCTCGGCCGCCAGTTGGGATTGCGGATAGGGGGCCGACGGCTGAACCTGGCTTTCGGTCATATAGGCCGTCATGTGGCGGATCACTGAATTCGGCACGTAGGAGCCGCCGGCGTTTTCGAAGAACGCCCAGCCGTTACTGCCGTCGGCGATCCCCGTGCCGAAGCAGGCGTTCGGGAATTGCGCCCGGGCGAAGGCGACGTCGAATTCAGGCGTGGGCAGGGCGCGGGGCGGGAACATGGCGTTACCGGGCCAGGCGCGCCGGTTCGGCGAGCGCTTCCAGGCGCGAGAGGTCCGCGCGGTAGTCGGCGATGACCTGAGCCGGGCGGCCTTCCGTCCGGGAGAGGGCCAGGGCCCGGCGTTGTTCCTCCACCGCCAGGACGTATTCCCGGGCGCGGGCGAACCCGGCGGCGAGCACGGCGCGGGCCTCGCTGCTGTCGCGGATCGCGGCGGAGCGGGCGGCGAACTCGACGCCGCTCATGCCCTGGGACGCGGTCGGCGACGGCCGTCCGATCAGGTTCTTGGCCCGCATCAGCAGGATCCCGGCATCGGTCGGCAGCAAGCGATCGGCCCGGGCGAAGGCGACGGCCGCATCGTCCCAACGGTTGAGGGATTCGTAGATGGTGCCCAGCAGGATGAAATTGTCCCAATCGTCGGGCGTCTGGGCGATGGCGGCGTCCAGGTCGGCGATGGCTTCGTGAGGACGGCCGATCTGCGTCAACAGAACGGCGCGGCGCTGCAAAACGCGGGGGTTGGTCGGATCGGCGACGAAGGCCTTGTTCAGATCGGCGAGCCGCGCGATCGCCTGGGCGTCGTGAGGGACGATGTGGTCCGCCGCCGCCGGCATGGGGCCGAGCAGCAGACTGAAACCCAGAACGGCGATCAGGCGGCGCATGGCGTCACCCCTGCATGGCGATGGACATGACCATTTCGGCGAGAACCTCGGGATCGGCCTCGAACTTGATGCCGAGGCGCCCGCGCCGGCACCAGGCGACCGTCGCCGTGACGTCGCCGAAGGCCCCCAGGTTGAGGGTCAGGTGCCGCCCCTTGGACAAATCCAGCGAGGCGATGATCTGCGCCCCGCCGGGGGAAATGTCCTCGATCGTGCATTTGGTCGTGGCGTCGCCCACGGTGACGCGGGCGTCCAATCCCGTCGACTGGCGGTCGTGTTCGCGGCGGTTCAGGGCGAAGGTATCGGCCATGCCGTTATCCCGTCTGTTCACACCCGGCCGACGGCGGGGTGCTCGCAACGGCGCCCCTTAGATGTCGGCGTACGTGTGGGTTTCCGCCTTGGCGCCCGGATGAGTGACGGCACCGTCGCAGGCGGGGCCCACAAGTTGAGCATACTTCCAAAGCACGCCCGACTGGTAGTCGTGTTTGCGGGGTTTCCATTCCTTACGGCGGGCTTCCATTTCCTCTTCGGAAACTTCCACGTCCAGGGTGCCCTTGTCGGCGTCGATGGTGATGACGTCGCCGTCCTTCAACAGGCCGATGGGGCCGCCGACGGCGGCTTCCGGGCCGACGTGGCCGATGCAGAACCCGCGCGTGGCGCCCGAGAACCGGCCGTCGGTGATCAGCGCCACTTTCTCGCCCAGGCCCTGGCCGTAAATCGCCGAGGTGGTCGAGAGCATTTCGCGCATGCCGGGCCCGCCCTTGGGCCCTTCGTAGCGGATGACGACGACGTCGCCTTCCTTGATCTGCTGCTTCAAGACGGCGTCGAGCGCGTCTTCTTCGCGGTCGAAGCAGCGGGCCGTGCCCGTGAACTGCAGCTTGTGCAGGCCCGCGACCTTGACGATGGCCCCTTCCGGGGCGAGCGAGCCGCGCAGGCCGACGACGCCGCCGGTCGGCGTGATCGCCTTGGACACGGGATAGATCACGTCCTGGTCGGTCGGGAATTCCACATCGGCCAGGTTCTCGGCGATGGTCTTGCCGGTGACGGTCATGCAGTCGCCGTGCAGCAGGTCGGCGTCCAGCAGGGCCTTCATCAGCACCGGCACGCCACCGATGTCGAACAGGTCCTTGGCGACGTATTTGCCGCCCGGCTTCAGGTCGGCGATGTAGGGCGTGGACTTGAAGATGTCGCAGACGTCCTGCAGCGAGAAATCGATGCCCGCTTCATGCGCCATGGCCGGCAGGTGCAGCCCCGCGTTGGTCGACCCGCCCGAGGCGGCGACGATGCGCGCGGCGTTCTCGAACGACTTCTTGGTCACGATATCGCGCGGGCGCAGGTTCTTTTCGATCAGGTTCATCACCGCCTTGCCGGAGGCCACGGCGTATTCGTCGCGGCTTTCATACGGGGCGGGGGAGCCGGCGGAACCGGGTAGGGCCAGGCCGATGGCTTCGGAAACGCAGGCCATGGTGTTGGCCGTGAACTGGCCGCCGCAGGACCCGGCGGACGGGCAGGCGACGCATTCCAGTTCGTGAAGGTCGTCGTCGGACATGGAGCCGTTGGCGTTCGCACCCACGGCTTCGAACACGTCGATGACGGTGACGTCCTTGCCCTTGAACTTACCGGGCAGGATCGAGCCGCCGTACATGAACACGGACGGCACGTTCAGGCGCAGTTGCACCATCATCATGCCGGGGAGGGATTTGTCGCAGCCGGCGAGGCAGACCATGGCGTCGTAGCAATGGCCGCGCATGGTCAGTTCGACCGAGTCGGCGATCACGTCGCGCGACGCCAGCGACGATTTCATGCCCTGGTGGCCCATGGCGATACCGTCGGTTACGGTGATGGTGGTGAATTCGCGGGGCGTGCCGTGGGCTTCCTTGACGCCGGTCTTCACGGCCTGGGCCTGACGCGACAGCGCGATATTGCACGGGGCGGCTTCGTTCCAGCAGGTCGCGACGCCGACGAAGGGCTGTTCGATCTCTTCCTCGGTCATGCCCATGGCGTAGTAGTAGGACCGGTGCGGCGCGCTTTCCGGCCCGACACTGGTGTAACGGGACGGCAGTTTGGATTTATCGAATTTCTTGGCCATGGGGGGTCTCCCTGGAACGGATGTGCCTATTGAATTAGGGACGGAAGGTTTAATGCCGGAAGGCCCCGTAAGGCAAGGGCCTCCCGGTCACAGCTTTTGTGACGAATACAGGTTTAAGCCGCACCCAGTTCCTTGCGGACGATGGCGGCCCCGGCGGCCAGCGCCTTCAGCTTGCCTTCGGCGACGTGGCGGGGGAACGGGGCGAGGCCGCAGTTGGTGCAGGGATAGATGCGTTCCGCGTCGACATAGCGCATGGCGGAACGGATGACCTCGGCGACCTGTTCCGGCGTCTCGACGGCCAGATTGGCGACATCGACGGAGCCGACCATCACTTCCTTGTCCTTCAACAGCGCCATCAGCGAATGCGGCACGTGGGACCCGGCACATTCCAGCGATATTTGGTCCACATCGCTGTCGTTGAGGGCGGGGAAGGTTTCCTCGTACTGGCGCCATTCCGATCCCAGCGTTTCCTTCCACTGGTTGTTGGCGTCGATGCCGTAGCCGTAGCAGATATGCACGGCCTTCTTCACCGTGATGCCCTGGAACGCCCGGTTGAGGGCGGCGACGCCCCATTCCTTGACGTCGTCCAGGAACACGTTGAAGGCCGGTTCGTCGAACTGAATGACGTCGACGCCGAGGGCCTGCAATTCCAGCGCCTCCTGGTTCAGGATTTCGGCGAAAGCCATGGCCATGTCGGCGCGCTTGCCATAGACCTCGTCGGCGATGGTGTCACAGATCGTCATCGGCCCGGGCATGGTGATCTTCAACCCGCCCTTGGCGTGTTCGCGGCAGAAGGCGGTGGATTTGGTATGGGCGGGCTCGCGGCGGCTGATCTTGCTGGTCACCGTCGGCACCTCGGCGTCGTAGCGGTTGTCGCGGATGCCCATGGTGGTCATTTTCTGGAAATCGATGCCGTCGACGAACTCGAGAAAGCCGTGAACGAAATGCTTTCTGAACTGCTCGCCATCGGTGACGATGTCGATCCCGGCGTCTTCCTGGGTCTTGATCCAGATCAGCGCGGCGTCGCATTGGCCCTGCCAGAGCTCCTCACCCTCGAGTTTCCAGGGTGCCCAAAGCTTCTCGGGCTCGGCCAGCCAGGACGGCTTGGGAAGGCTTCCGGCAACGGTGGTTTTCAACATGATTGTTCTCCCTGACGTTTGATCGTTTTCGACCGTTTTCGATTTATGCCCGTTATACCGCGTTTCTTGTCGGCAAGGCACCTTGCCTGTCGGGTTTGACTTGCGGCCCGACTTGCCCATGCGGGCGGGCGGGGATAAGGTTCGGGCCATCATTACCAACAACAAAATCCTCCGGGAGCCCATCCGACCATGAAAACCAAAGCCGCCGTTGTTTACGAACTGGGTGCCGAACGCCCCTACGCCAAATCCCGCCCGATGAAGGTCGAGGAAGTCGACCTCGACCCGCCCCAGGCGAACGAGGTTCTGGTCAAGGTCGCGGCGGCCGGTGTCTGCCATTCGGACCTGTCGGTCGTGGCGGGCGTGCGCGAACGGCCGCTGCCGATGGTTCTGGGGCATGAAGCTTCCGGCGTGGTGCAGGAAGTCGGCCCCGGCGTCGAAGGGCTGGAGCCCGGCGACCATGTGGTCTTCGCCTTTCTGCCGTCCTGCGGGCAATGTCTGCCGTGCAAGGAAGGCCGCCCGTCGATTTGCGAGAAGGGGGCCGCCGCCAACGGCGCGGGCACGCTTCTGGGCGGCGGAATGCGCCTGCACAAGGACGGTCAGGATCTCTATCACCAGGCGGGCGTTTCCTGCTTCTCCGAATACGTCGTCGCCCACCGGTCCTCGGTGGTCAAGGTGGACAAGGACCTGCCGCTGGATATCGCCTGCACGTTCTCTTGCGCGGTCATCACCGGCGTCGGCGCGGTTCTGAACACGGCCCAGGTTCCGGCCGGTGCCTCGGTCGGCGTGGTCGGCCTGGGCGGGACCGGCTTGGCCGCCGTTATGGGGGCCAAGATGGCGGGGGCCCGCCAGATCGTCGGCATCGACGCCCTGGACGACAAGTTGGAATGGGGCACCAAGCTCGGCTGCGACATGGTCTTCAACGCGCTGGACAACGACGCGGTCGAGAAGATCAAGGATGCGACCGGCGGCGGACTGGAATACATGTTCGAATGCGTCGGCCGGGTCGAGGCCATGGACCTCGCCTACAAGGTGACGAAGCGCGGCGGGACGACGACCTCCAGCGGGCTCAGCCATCCGGCGACCAACATGACCGTGCAGCACGTCAACCTCGTGACCGAGGAACGGACGATCAAGGGAAGCTATCTCGGCAGCTGCATCCCCGAGCGCGACATCCCGCACTACATCGAGATGTACAAGCGCGGCGCCCTGCCGGTGGACAAGCTGATCTGCGACAAGATCCCGTTGGAACAGATCAACGAAGCCTTCGACCACCTGGCCGAAGGCCACACGGTGCGTCAGATCATCACGTTCTGATCGGCGGCTTTATCGTGGCCGGGCGTCCCGTGTTTTTCATGGGGACGG
>MDTA01100489.1_pt1 | contig 15862 bp, 15 predicted proteins | sample 811151 | NCBI WGS metagenome assembly MDTA01 (sample SAMN05326648, study PRJNA326480) | marine metagenome | isolation source: seawater | place: Indian Ocean: South | collected 2010 | reverse complement strand
TGTACGAGCTAAAATAAATACCAAAATCAATTTTTTTTGCTAATTTACACAAATCATTTTGTTTTTTTAAAAATATTACATTAATATTTTTATATTTACTCTTATAATTAATTTTTATATCAGAAACTATTAATAAATTTACTTTTTTAAAACCAGATAACCACTCACATAAATTATCTATCTCATTAAAAAAATTTCTACTTGCACTTGATCCAGAACGTCCTAAGAACAAAAAATTTATACTTTTTAAAATAGAATTATTTCTATTTTTTGAATTTACTATTTTCTGTTTTTGTTGAAAGGTGGGAATATATTTAACCTTTAAACCATAGTTTTCATATAATCTTTTGCAATAAGGTATATGGGTAATAAAAGATGTATATTTTTTAAGCTCCTTATTTTTTAGAAATTTTTTTAAATAATTTTTTAAAAAAAAAAATTTAAAATAAATATAAATTTTTTTAATATTATAATTTTTTATATTTTTATAATTAAAATATATTTGTTCTATAAAAGGATCTCCAATCAAACAAACACTTTTTATTTTTTTTTCTGACAACAATTTTGCCCACACAAAGTCTCTACAAAAATTATAATCTGAATGTTTAATTAATTTTAGATTTTTATTAAAAAAAATTCTTACATTTTGAATATCATGAATTCTTTCAAAATATAATTTACCTATATCTAAAGTATTAAATTTAAAAGTATTTTTAAAAAAAAAATAATTTAACTTAAGATTTTTATTTTTTTTAATAAAATTTTTTTTGTTTGTTTCAGTAAAAAAGGATTTTTTTTCATTTAAAAAAAAGACATTAATTTTGAATTTTTGATTATATTTTTTTATAAAACTATGATTAAAAAATGATGAACCACCATGTGTAAAATCCGTAGATCCAAAAGTAAAAAAATTTAATTTTTTCATATTTTATTTATATTTTATTTCTTTAAAAATAAGTTTTTGTTTATTGTAATTAATAGGTATTGAATTAATCTTAGACTCAATAGATTTTAATTTTAATCCTTTACATATAATAGAATATTCTTCATGTAATTTTGCTTTAATTAAGCCACCATTTACAATTATATAAATTATTCTTCTGTTTCTTTTTATAATTCTCCCAAAGTCTTTTTTAAAACTTTCTTTTTTTTTAAAATCAACAATTTCTAAATAAATATCTTTACTTTTATATTTTGTTCTACACGATTTATATGGTGGAAAATAAAAAGCATTTGAAAATTTTTTTATGAACTCAGGTTTCCAATTCCAACTTATATATGAGTTGTTTGGCAAGTGTTTATTAAAATAGTTACTCTGTAATTTTAAATTCTTCTTAAAGGAAATATTATTCGGATTTTTTAAAATAGTATTTTTGAACTTAATGAAAGAACTTTTAGACAACAAATCATATATATTTTTTGAATTTAGATATAAGTTTGATCTTATCTTATACAATTTTGAGTAAACATTTCTGCCTTTGTCAATTTTCTTGTCTATTTTATAAATTGAATATCCAAAATGATTATTAAGTATTGACCACATAATTGGATTGCAGCCTCGTACATAAGGAATTATGCCAAAATGAATATTATATATTCCAAGATCAAATTTTTCTATATCCTTTTTTTTTACAATTCCGTCATACCCTCCAATTATACCAATTGTGTTTTGAGGTAATTTTTTTATGTTTATTAAATTTTTTTTTAAATTTAAGTTATTTTGTTTAATTAAGTTGAAATATTTTTTTTCAATATCAGCAACGTGTGGTTTAGCTTTCTCTCTAGTTATAGCAAATATAATATTAAATTTTTTATTCTTTAAAATATTCTTTAAAATCTTAATTCCTAAATTTGAAATGCCAAAAAAAACTACATTCACAGTTTGATTAGTCATTACAAATAACAGATTTTATGACATCGTCTTCATAATTAATATTTGTTTCAAAAGCTTTCTGAATATCATCAAGTTTGTACTTGTGTGTAATAATTTTATCTAAAGGCAAATTATTTTTTTTAAATGTCTCATACGCAATTTTTAAAAATTGATTTGATCTTCTGCAATTTAATATTGTCAATTCTTTCAATCTGGCTACATGTGGATTGTAGGATAAAAAATCATAAGTGGGTATTCCTACTAAATTAACAAGTCCACCAAGTTTTGCCATACTCAATGAGTTTAAAAATGTTTGGGGTTTGCCGGCTGCATCAAATACCACATCAAAATAATTTTTATATTTTTTTAAAGTTTCCTCATTTTCATTTTCATTCACAAAATTACAACCTGTTATTTCATTGGCTAGTTGTAATCTGTAATCAAGTTTATCAACAAACAATATTTCTGAAGAACCCATTAATTTAGCTACAAGTCCTAAACATAGACCAATAGGTCCTGAGCCAATTATGCAGATCTTCATTCCCATTTGAAATTTAATTTTATTAAACGCATGTAAAGCTACAGACAATGGTTCTAGTAAAGTTGCTTCCTCAAATGATGTCTGATCATCTATTTTTATTAATTGTGAAATATGAACCTTTAAATACTCTTGAAATGCACCTTCAGAAGAAATACTGCCTAAGAATTTTGATGATTGGCATAAATTATGTAAACCACTATTACAAGGGTCACAATCCAAACTATTTTTAAAATGAATACAAGGTAAATTTGGCTCTATAGCTACTCTTTCACCTTTTTGAAATAATTTAGAGTTACTATTAATTATTTCCCCAGATGGTTCGTGTCCCATAGTTAATGGAAATTTGATTTTATGTGAACCTAGTCCTCCCTCTTTGAAATAGTGTAAATCAGATCCACATATACCATTTGCTTTAATCTTAATACTTACATAATTATTTTCATTTTCATCAAACAAAAATTTTTCTTTTTTGATATCTATTTTGCCTATATCAACTAATCGTGATTTTTTATTTAACATTTAATAATTCCATACAAATTGTATCAACATCTTTAATAGTCAATTCTGGATAAAGGGGCAAGCAAAAATGATTTTTGACAAAATATTCAGTGTTAATCAGATTTTTTTTTAAATATTTAATTTTTGGTTTAAATTTTTGATTGTTTAAAGGATAAGGCCAAACTCTTCCACTTGTTGGGATATTCTTTTTTTTAAAAAGTTTTTTTAATTTATTGTAAGAAAAATGTTTATGCTCAAGAATAATTTTGTAAAATGAATTTTGATCTTGATTTGTGTTATAAATTTTAAACTTGGAACTTGTTAAATTTTTTTTATATCTATCAAATAAAACTTTTCTCTTATAAATTCTTTGATTAAATCTTTTAAGCTCTAAAAGACCTAAAATACTTTGAAACTCAGTTACTTTACAATTTGATCCGTTTACTTCTCTTATCCACTCATCTTTAAGATTTCTACCAAAATTCTTTAGAGATTTTGCCTTTAAAAAATCTTTTTTTCTTTTTAGATTTATTAAGCCACCTTCTCCAGTTGTCATCACTTTTGTGGGAAAAAAACTAAAACAAGATATATCTCCAAAATTTCCAGCATAAATACCATTTTTTTTAGAACCATGAGCATGTGCAGCATCTTCTATAAGTGTACAGTTAAATTTTTTAGCTAAATAGCAAATATCTTTTATATTTTCAGATATTATTCCTCCAGTGTGAACCAAACATATAGAGTCTATATCTTTATTTTTTTTCAAAAGAGTTTCTAAAGAGTCTGGATCAATGCCTAAAGATGATAGTTCTAAGTCACAATACAGTGCTTTTTTTTTAGATTGTTCTAAAGCAACGTGGGCAGCAAAAAAATTATTTGCTTGTAAAATAATTTTTTTTTTGGGATCTGTTAATTTAAATGCAATTTCTAAAGCATCAGTTCCAGAACCTACAAAAATTGAATTAAAAAATTTAAATTTTTTAGATATTTTTTTTTCAAACAATTTCGTATAAAAACCCTCTGAAATAAAACCTTTTTTTAACGCATCTTTAGATTTTTTAAGAAAAAAATTTATATCTTTTTTGTTATAGGTTAAATCAAAAAATTTTATATTCTCTATCATAGCTTAAAATTTATTTTTTAATTTATTAACATAAAATTTATCGAAAGATGAATTAATTTCATCAAAGACTGAGTCAAATTTGAGATTTATATTTTTTAAATTTATACTTGAATTTGTTTTTTGATTGTTGAATTTGAAAAGTTCACTATTATCATTAATTTTTTGTTGATTGTTATCATCTTTAAAATAATGAAAAAACCTCATATACCAGAACTCGCATAACTCCTCATGAGAAAAAATTAAATTATTTCTATATTTATCTATGTTCAAAATCATATCCTTATATTGCTGAATATTAGTTGCATGTAGATTAAATTGATAATTTATATGCTGATTATCTCCTGCATTTAATACTGCAATTTTTTTCACTGGAAATTCGTGACCAACAGAACCATGAACAGTTAAAATCATCTCTGGCTTAGATTTTATAATATCATGATTACTTACCTCCTCATCTAACAAAATAACTTCTGGAAAAATTTTTAAAATTTGCTCTAAGATTTGTTTATTGCCCCATTTAGAAAAAGGATGTGATTTGATGTATATTTCATAGTTGTGGGTTAATTTTATTATTTTAATAGTTTCAATAATCCATTCATATAGATCTGTATATATCATACTTCTAAAATTATGTGAGGTATCAAAAAAACAGTGAGAAAAAATAAAATACTTTTTCTTACTATTCAATTTAATTAAATTATTTTTATTTTTTCTTTTATAGGGGTTTACTTTAAACTTTCTCATATAGTCATCACCCTCTCCTGAAAATCTTTTATTTATTAATTCTTGACCTATTGAAATAGCATTTTTCTGTTCTGAGATACTCATTTGATTAAATGTTTTTCTAAATCTATGATATGGAAGATTGTCATACACTTGATCATCATCTTTCTTTAAAAAATAAATTTTTTTTCCACTTAATCCCTTTTTGTATAAAAAAATAACTGGTACATTATTTTTAGTAGCAATCCTTACAGAAATTCCATATTGAATATAAGAACTATGACTTGGAAGTAACAATTTAACATTATACTCTTTAAAAACTTCTGTTAATTTATCAACAATCAAATGAGATCTTATAACTAAATTTATCAAGTATGGGTCGTTTAAATTGTCGATAGTTGCTCTTGCTCTTGAATTTTTTGTTCTCAAGAACGTATCATAAATCAGGTCACCAACTAAAATATCTTTAATTTTGAAATTTAATAACTCTTCTTTTGAAGAAACTTTACTTTTGTATGTTTCAATTATTTTTTCTTTTAAACTATCATTAATTTTTAAGCCTATCTCATTGATTAATTCAAAACAATTAAATGACTCGTAAATTTTTCTTCTTTTTTTTAAAAAAAAATTAAATTTTGAAAAAAAGGAATTATAAAAAGGGAAATAAAAATACTTTAACTGAAAACCATATTTATTATTTAAATAATTACAAATTTCTGCCCAGTAAATAATAAATGGATAATAATCAAAAAAATCCACTAAAATAATATCCTTAGAGTTTTTTTTAATATATTTATTTTGATATCTTTTTTTAATTAAATTTTTAAATTTTTTATAATTTTTATCCTCAATGATGTGATGAAATGTATAAAAAAATTTATTATATATTTTTCTAAATGGTGACATTACTTAAGATTAATTAAAATCTTTTGGTCTCAATAAATATTGATGGGAAACATCTTTTTTTAATTTTTTTCCTAACACATTTTTCATTTTTTCATATGAAATACCATTACCTGGTTTTTTCATTGTTAAATCACTTCTTTTAACAATATGGCCTTTTTTCAGTGATTTCTTTAACGCAATACTCTTCCCAAAAATTTTTTTGAATCTACTAATTCTATTTGATACTTTGTCTTTATTGATTGGATTATTTCTCAAACAATTTATATTTGTAATTATTTTTTGCAGCTCATCAATTTGATTTGGGTCAAGTGAGGAAGAGCTGTCGGGGCCAAACATTTTTCTATCAAATGCTACATGAAATTCAATTAAACTAAATCCATGACACACTGTATAAATAGAAGGGTAGATAGTTCCTGTATGATCAGATAATCCAACTGGACATTTAAATTTATCTTTATATTCGTGCATTACATTTAATCCAACATTTTCTAATTTTACTGGATAATTTGAAGTACACTGCAAAAGAACAAAAAAAGCTTTTTTTCGTTTCAAATAATTTACTATTTTTTTTAATTCACTAAATTTTGCAACTCCAGTACTTACAATAATAGGTTTTTTTGTCTTGATCATTCTGTCTATTAATTCACTACTATAAATTTCTCCAGACGCTAATTTCCATGCACATACATCAAATTTATTTATTAGATTAAATGCCTCAATAGAAAAAACAGAGCTCATAAATAAAATATTTCTTCTTTGACAATGTTTATATAATTCCTTCCATTCAGAAATTGAAAATTCCATCCTTTTCCAATAGTCGTATCTTGTTTTATCATTATAAGAAAATTTTATTCTAAATGGTTCATCATATGTTGATTCCTTATCTGCAAGATGTGTTTGAAACTTTATCGCATCAATTCCTTTATCTGCACAAAGATCTATAAAAGAGTGAGCCATATTTATTGATCCTTCGTGAGCCTGGCCTATTTCAGCTACTAATAATGTCTTTTTAGCAATAATTTTTTTAAATTTATTTGAATTTTTACTCATTTATTCTCACTTGGCTTAAACTAACATATATATTGCTACTTATACCCTCAAAATTAGATGGGTCAAATATATTCCAGCCATCAAAAATAATTGGATTTGGATTCAATTTTGAAAGCATTTTTTTAATATTAATCTTATTGAAGGAAGGATTATTATTTAAGAATAAGACAGCATCTATATTTTTTATGCTGTTAAAAGATTTAACATAATTTAAATTATTTTTACCCATATCATCTTTTTTAATAACAGGATCATAGACATAAACTTTATTTTTTTTATTTAATCTATTTGCAAAAACAATTGAAATTGAATTTCTAACATCAGATGTTTCTGGGAACCCTTTAAAAGCTAAACCACAAATTAAAATATTTGTTTTTTTTTTCTTTTTAAATTTGTTTAAAATTTTTGTAATTCTGTTTAATTGAAAATTTAAAAATTGCTCATTAAAATACCTTGAATTTTTAAATATATTATTTTTTTTTGTATCAGATTTAGATAATAAAAAAGGGTCTTTAGTCAAACATGACCCTCCAACACCAGGACTTGGTAATGAGATTAAATTTCTAGGATATCCTAAATTTGATGCATTTATCGTTTTATAGATATCTATATTGAATTTTTCACAAAGTCTTGCTAACTCATTTGAAAATGCAAAATTTAAATCTCTAATTGAATTATTAGCTAGTTTTGCTATTTCTGCAATCTTTGAATTTTCAACCCTTACTATATCCATTTCAGTTTTTTTTAAAAATTGCTCAGCCATATTTATACTTCTTTGATTTATACCTCCAAGTATTTGAGGTAAGTGATTTAGCTCTTTGATTGCATTTCCTGCGAGTGTCCTTTCAGGAATATTAGCAACAAAAAAGTCTATTCCTGATTTATACTTAGTTCTAGTCTCTAATATTTTGCAAATATAATCCTCAGTATAACCGACTGGAACAGTTGATCTTATTAAGACTAGTGAACCTTTAGTAATAAATTTGCTTACCAAAAATAGTGAACTTTTTAATTGTTTGTTAATAATTTTTTTATTTTTGTCTATATTTGTTCCTACGCAAACAATATGTATTTTCGAGGATCTATTTATATTCTTTGAGATAAAAAAATTTTTGTTAAAATTTTTTTCAAATATATTATTAAGATCATTTTCAAAAAAATATAATTTTTTCTTCTTTAAAGACTTAATTTTAGATATATCAATATCATATCCGTGTACCTCAATATTTTTGTCAGCTAAAAATAAACCAAAAGTTAATCCAACATAACCCAAACCATAAATATTAACTTTATTTAAATTATCATAATTTTTGTTAATTGAATTTTCTGTAATATTCAATAACTCTGAATAAGTTAAAATTTTTGTGGGTTGAAGTTTTTTATTAACAATTGGAAAATATTCTAAATAATTCTTACTTATTCTTTTTCTTTTTTTAAGTTCCTTTGGAAATTGAGATTTAATTTTTTCAAATGAAATATTATCTGAAAATACTATGGGCTTTTTATTCATTGCCATATAAACTTTGGTATGTTTTAAACTATTACTTTTTATTAAAAATCTTCTTATATCTCCCTCGGTAATAGTACCCACAAGCTTATTTTTATCGACAACTAGCAATATTCTAATTTTTCTTTCACTTTCACTATTTTTTTTTATTAAGGAAATAGCTTTTTCAATTGTTTCTTTTTTATTTATTAAGAACTCTTTAATGGAATTATTTTTTTTCATTTTTGGTATTATTTAAAATTGAATAAATTTGTTTTAAACCATTAGTTTCAATTTTATTTACTTCTTTTAAGTATAATGGCAACCTGAAATTGATCAAACTTAAATAATCTTTAAATGTCATTTTAAAAAATTTATTATCGATTTGATTTAATAAACCCATATTTTTAAGTACTTTGCTATTATGAATTATTTCACTACTTTTATCCTTGCAAGTTTCAAACATAAAAATTTTATTAGATACACAATCCTCAACGGCTCCTAAACCAGGTCTGCAAAAAGAAAATAGAATTTTACTAAAATCTCTTTTTGTAAATTTAAAATCGTAAGTCCTATTAAAGTATTTTTTTAAAGGTTTAAATGATCTTGGAATAAAGATTTTATGCTTATTATACTTTAATAAGTGTTCAATTATTCTTGAAGTTTTTTTAATATCTATAAATTTAGATGGTGAAAATAAAATTCCTTTTCTCACTTTATATAGAGGGTTTGTTTTTTTCCTAATCCAATTTATCTCAATTTTTTTAATATTCTTATTTTTTATACAATTTATAGCTTTTAAGCATATCATCTGTGGTTTATATTTTTTTAATAAAGTTTTTTCCCTTGTTTTAATTAGTTTATATTTTTTTTTAAATATTATGTCGGACCATAAAAATGATCCCATTAAAATTATTTTTTTTTTAGACTCTAGTGGTATGGCTAGATTATCACTTATAACAATGTCTGATGAAATAAATTTCCTGTTATTATAGAGAAATTTTAGATTTTTAATGTAATTTTGAAAAATATCGTCTGAAAGTTTTTTTTTTACAAATATCCATTCTATATTTTTTTTTTTAAAAAATATTTTTTTATCCCAATCTACTAGACTTAACAATTTCTTATCTACATATATATAACATTTTGAAAAAAAATTTTTTTTACTCAAATATTTTACTACTTCCAATACTCTTCTTAAATGTCCTATACCATTAGGAGATACTATAAAAAAAATTATTTTTTTTGAATTGACCATCTTTCGAAACCATTAGATATACCTTCTTTAATTAAAAAAGCATTTTTATTTTTTAATAGAAAGTCATCTACAGCAATTCTTGGACCAGGAAATTTAAGTGAATAATACTCATCTAAAAATAATTTTCCATTTCTAATTAAAATTGGAAAAAAAGTGTTTAAACAATCTTGATATCCATCATGTAAATCACAATCAATAAGACCACAAAATATTTTCTTTGGTAAATTTCTTTTTTTAATGAAAGTTTCTTTAAATGTTCCTTGAATCAGCTTTATATTTTTTTTGCAATCGAAATAATCAATTTTTTTTTTTACAAATGCATAACTAGTTTTAGAAAAATCATTTGATGTAGATAAATTAAAAATAGAGGGTTTTTTATTAAATTTTACGAATTTATGGTGCTTTTTTAACTTTAAAGTTTCATGAAAATGTAATTTAGAAATTTTTTTATCTTTATAGAGTTTTTTAAATTTTTCAAATTTATCATTTTTATGTTGCTTTAAAGTAAAACCAGAAAAAGTGTCATACCCCCAAATTCTTTTATTTTTTCTGAGTTTTTTTAAAATTAAAGCTGCTGATATCAAACTTTTTCCTCTAAATACTCCTGCTTCAATAGCATCTCCTTCTACACCTTTTAAAAGACTTGATAAAAAAAATTTAAAATAATAGTAATATTGTCCATTGTCTTTTGGATCCACAATATCTAAATAATTGAATTCCCATTTATTGAGATTGATAAGTTTTTTCATAAATGTAATCTTATAATATGAATATTTTATTAATAAAAATAAAAAGAAAAATTTTATTAAATTTAAATAAAATTCTAAATTTGTTGAAATTAGAAATTAAAAATAAAACCATTTCAAATGAAAAATTGCTTAAAAATCTCATTAAAATTGAAAATCCAATTATTTTAGATATAGGTGCTAATGTAGGACAAACTATAATAAAATATCAAAAATTATTTCCAAAAGCAAAAATTTTTAGTTTTGAACCATCTCCAGAAATTTTTGAAAATTTAAAAAAGAGGTTTAAAAATATTGAAAATTTATATATCTATAATCTTGCCTTTGGTTCAGAAGAAACAAATAAAACATTTTATATAAACGAAAGATCTCATAACTCTGGTTTTTATAAACTTCAAGATGGTTTTAAAATTAAAAACTTTCCTGACGAAAAAATGTCTTATAAAGGTTCATTAAATGTAAAATTGACTACCCTTGATAATTTTGTTGAAGAAAAAAAATTAACTCGAATTGATATATTAAAAATTGATACCGAGGGTTTTGAGGAAGAAGTTTTGAAAGGATCTCTAAAAACTTTAAAATCAAATAAAATTAAATACATAGAATTAGAAATAATTTTAGGCAATGTATATAAAGATAAGTATTTCTCGTTTAAAAATATAGAAGATATTCTTTCGCAATTTAATTTTAGATTATATGCAATCAATAAACATGGAAATTTATTGCAAAACCCTAACTTAACATTAAATGCTCTATACAAGTTTGAAAAAATTTAAAAATTAAAAAAAATCTGTTGTGTCTAGTCTTGGTATTTTAAATTTATTAACATTATTTAGTATTTTTCCTTTATTTGTAGTTAAAGCAAATCGAATATTATTAGTTTTTAAAATCTTTATAGTATCTGAATTAAATGAACCATACGGATAACAAAAACTAAGATTTTGTCTAAATATTCCTTTTTTTTTTAAATATCGAATATTATCTATAATTTCTTTCTTTTGATTATAAAAACTTAAATTTGAAAACCTTGGGTGTGTAGATGAATGCATACCAATCTCATGTCCTTCATTAAAAATTTCTATACAATTTTTTAGATTAAAATAAAAATTTTTTAATATTTTTTTTTTGTTTATTTTAAATTTTATAAAGATTTTTTTTAAAATATTCTCAGTATCCTTTGTTTCTAATGTTGATTGACAAAGTTTTTTAAAAACCGCAGTTTTATAATCATCAAATCTTGAATTAATTTTTAAATTCTTTTTTAATATCTGAAAGTCTCCGTATTTTTTATCAAATAAAAAATTAGAATAATACTCTTCATATAGATCTAATAAATGATCTGAATTAGCTTTAGATAATAATACATGAATTTTATTTGGTCTCAAAAAATCAATATTTTGTAAGGAAATTATAGAAGGGAAAAAAGAGGCTTTAATTTTCTTTTTATGCAAAAAATCTAAAACAAAATCATAATGCTCTATATATCCGTCATCAAAGGTAAGCCAACAATATTGTTTATTTATTTTTTTTTTATCTATTAAATATTTTGCTTCATCTGGGGAGATTAATATAAACTTTTGCTCAAAAAATTTTATTTGATCTTTAAATTCATTTCTATTTATTTTCTTAAAATTTTTAAAAAATTTTTCATTTTTCTTTTTTATGTAATGATACATTACACATGAAATTGATCCCATTTACTTTAAATATCTACTTTATATTTTTTTAATATCTCTATTCCTTTTTTATATGAACTAAAATCAACTATATCATCAGTTTCAAAAACTACTCCCAACTTTTCCTCTATATTTGAAATTAAAGTCATATGTCCTATAGAGTCCCATTCATCAATATCTTGATACTTTAAATTTTTAATGTCTTTTTCTTTATCAATGGATAAGGCTTCGTAAAAAGCTTGATTATATTTATTAAGTTTCATGAAATTTTACTTAGATACTTTCTAAAATAAAGTCAATAATTTATTAATCATTTTTTACAAAAAACAATAATATATTCATGATGTTTGTAATTTTTTTTAATTTCAAAAGTTTCTATTTTTTCAATTATTTTAAATTTGTTATAAAGATTTTTTATTAAATTTTTATTATGGTAAAGTTGAATTGTATTTTTTTCATGATTATCTTTTATAAGATCTTCATATTTTGATAATTTTACTCTTTTTCTTCTTAGTGTTTTGTGTCCTAAAATTTCAACAAAAAAAAGCCCATTTTTTTTTAGTTTTTCATAAATAAAATCTAAACTCATTTTCACATCACTTATTGTCATAGAATCTAAGACTCCATAAGAGACAATGAAATCAAACTTTTTATTTTCAAAAAGTTTACTTTTTAAATTGTCAGTTACCTGAATATTTTTTATTTTTTTATACTTTAGAAGTTTTTTTGCTAAATTAATTGCAATTTTTGAAATATCATAACCTATGGTTTTTACTCCGTTTTCTTCAAGATATAACAAATGTCTACCAGCTCCACATCCATAATCTAAAGCTTCAATTTTTTTAACACTTTTTTTTATAGATTTTCTTTTTGAAATGTATCTATTAAAAAATCTTACTAGCTGTTCACTTGGATACAGCAAAAAATTTTGTTTTTTTTTATATGAAATATCCCAATTTTTAATAAGCTGTGATCTAGAGATTTTTTTTTTTTTCATATTAACTAAAGCTTTACAAAATTTATTTTAAAGATTTTGTTATTTTTTCTTCTATTATTTCAGATGTCAAACCATGCTTGTTTAATAAACCTTTATAACTTCCGCTTGTAGTATAAATATCATTAATACCAAAAAAAAGTTGTCTTGGAGAATTTTTTAAAGTTGAGTTGTACTCTGAGATGGCACTGCCTAATCCACCAATTACGTTATGTTCTTCAATTGATATAATTAATCTAGCTTTTTGAGATTTTTCTATTGCATGAATGTCAATAGGTTTAATTGTGTGCATATTGATTACTTTTGTAGAAATTTTTTGATTTTCTAGACCCTTTGCTACATCTAAAGCTGTTTTAACCATGCTACCTGTTGCAAATATAACAATATCCTCACCTTCTTTTAAAGTAATTGATTTGCCAATTTCAAAATCATAATCACTATCATAAATAATATTGTTATTAGCCCCACCAGTTAATCTTATATAAGTTGGTTTTTTTGTTTCAATCACACTATATAAAGATTTAATGGTCTCAAGTGAGTCAGCAGGAGAAATTATGTTTAAATTAGGAATTGATCTCAAAGTTCCTATATCTTCAATACTGCAATGACTATATCCTAAATTACCAAGAACCAAACCACTTGCAATTCCTACCATGCAAACATTTTGCTTCATATAACCAAGATTAACTTTAATTTGCTCACAACATCTTTGAGTTTGAAAAGGAGCAAATGTTGTGGTTACCACTCTAAAATTTTCACTTGCTAAACCTGCTGCAATACCAATCATATTCTGTTCGGCTATACCAACATCAATATATTTATCTGGATAAGTTTTTCTAAAGCGGTCTAGTCCTGCAGATGTTGAAACATCTGCAGTCATAACAATTAAATCATCGTAATCTTTTGAAAGTTCCAACAAGGCCAAACCAAGTGTTGCTCTAGATCCAATAACCGACCAGAGCTTAATATTTCTCTGATCAATTTTTATCATAATTATTTAACTCTTTAATAGCTTGATCATATAAAGATTTTGTTAATATTGAATGATGCCATTCATTGTTATTTTCTGAAAAAGAAAAACCTTTTCCTTTTATAGTCTTTGCTATTAAAGCTTTTGGTTTTTTAACAGTTTTTGAGTCATTAAAAAAATCATAAATCTCAGTAAAATTATGACCATCAATTTCTTTTGCAAACCATCCAAAGTTTTCCCATTTATTTTTTAAATTTCCAGAGTCCATAATTTCTTGATTGGTTCCAGTCTGTTGAAAATTGTTATTGTCTACTACTACATATAAATTGTCTAATTTAAAATTTGGAGCTGACATTGCAGCCTCCCAAACAGATCCCTCATTACATTCCCCATCACCCAAAATTGTAATTACTTTAGAATTGTTATTTTTTTTTTTTAATGAGATTGCTACACCTATGCCTAGGGATAATCCCATACCAAGGGATCCTGTAGAAAAATCAATACCAAATTTATCATTTTTTACAGGATGTCCAGGCAAATCACTATCTTCTTTCTCAAAAGTTTTCAAATCACTTTTGGAAATAAAACCTATTTCACTTAATACTGAATAATAAGATAAACACGCATGTCCTTTACTTAAAATAAATCTATCTCGTTTATTTTTGTCTTTATTCTCGAAATCAAAATCTAATTCTTTTGAAAATAAAACAGTCAAAATGTCTGTTATTGATAATGCCCCACCTAAATGAGAGCTGCTTGATCCAGCAACTAAAGCCATATCTAAAATATTTTTTTTAATCTTTTTTGAGAATTCTCTTAAATAGGAGATTTTTCCTTGAGTAATTTTTTTCATTAATTGCTACATCCCTCCATCTACCCTTATAGTTTGTCCATTAATGTAAGAAGATAAATTAGATGCCAAAAATAAAGCAACATTAGCAACCTCATCAGATTTACCCAACCTAGCAAGTGAAATTTTATTTTTAATTTCTTCGATTATTTCAGGTTTAGTATTCTCAGATAACATTTTTGTCTCTACTAATCCTGGTGCTATACAATTTGCTCTAATGTTAAATTTCCCTAACTCTCTAGATATAACTTTTGTTAAACTTTGAATTGCTGATTTTGAAGCTGAATATGCACTTCTAGCCTCATTTCCATCATCTGCACTAATAGAAGAAATGTTTACTATACTACCTTTTTTTTTTCTAATCATTGGTTTGGTTATCATTTGAGTTATGGTTACAATTGAAAAAAAATTTACTTGAAATAAGTCCTTAAAATTTTTTTCTGTGGTAAATTGAAAAATATTGGTTGATATGCTACCTGCATTATTTATTAAAATGTCTATATCTTTATTTTCATTTAAAATTTTTTTTAAATTAATTTTTAAATCATCTATATTTTTTAAATCAAATTCATAAATTTTAATTATATTATTGTTAATTTTTTGGAGTTTTTTACAATATTCTTCAAATTCTGAATTATTTTTTCTTACACAAGCGATAGCATTACAATTATTTTTTGAAAATAAATCTAAAATTGATTTTCCAATACCACTATTGCAACCAGTTATCATAGCTGTTTGATTTTTAAGCATAAAATTTAAATATAATCTTCTTCAGAAAATATATCTTTCGCTATTGCAGGTTTAAATATTGTTTGTCCTGGAAACGTCATGAATTTGTTTATAAAACTTTTATCTTCACCAGCTAAGCATAGATCGCTATGGTTATTAAAATATTTTATTGAAAAACCATAATCTACAATTTCCTTCAAAGATTTTTCAAAAATATTCCCAATTTTAATATGAACATATGGGCATACAAGAACATCGCCTATTGGAGTGATATATAATCTGTTTACTGTAGTACAACCTAAAATTTTTTCATGATTTTTGTCAAAAGGATTCCATATATTTCTAACTAGATTTTTATATTCTTTTCTTATTTTTCTTAAATATTCTCTGTCATTATCATCACAAATAATTTCATCCATTTTTTGCCACATACCCGACG
>MDTA01187199.1_pt1 | contig 15863 bp, 12 predicted proteins | sample 811151 | NCBI WGS metagenome assembly MDTA01 (sample SAMN05326648, study PRJNA326480) | marine metagenome | isolation source: seawater | place: Indian Ocean: South | collected 2010 | reverse complement strand
TTGCTGTTTGCTTTTGGGAAATAACCTCCATCTTCGATCTCCTCAGGAATTGTACCTTGAGCAGTCAAAGTATACCTCACAACTTTTTTAGCCATTTGTAAGCTCCTTGTAGCACCAGTCATCACGAACTAATTTCTTCAGACCGATTCGTTTTAAATTTGCATGATGCGCTTCAGCATACCTATCTGCCATCGCATCTAAAAACTCATGAAAATGAGAAATATTTGGCTCTTTACCAGAGTTCATTAAGTTCTCATTTTGTACAACATAATCATGTAGGTGCTTTCTGGCTGCTTGCGGGTGAATGCCGAATTGTTCTAAATACTCAGCAGTACCACGACCAACCATTCCACTAGCCATGATTTCTTGAAAACCATTTCTGAAACCCATTTTGATATGATGCCTTACCTCGGCTTTCTCGGCATGAGTTTCGTCCCATTTCTCCGGGATACCATGTGATTCCCTGATTTCATCGTATGCGTCCTGAAACATACCAAGCTCCTTGATTGCTCCCTCTACATAAACTTTGGATCTTTCAAGGCCTACCATGATCTCATCTCTTTGGACAACAGCCATTTCATCATCAGGATTTTCACTAATCTTCTTCTCCAGATTTTTTAATTTAATGACCTGCTTTTTGACCCTGAAATGAGAACTCTCAAGAGCGCTACGTTTTTTGTCAATCTGAGCAAGGATTTGGCGTAAATGTCGATAAGGTTCATCTCCAGACATATTTAATGTCATCAACTGAGATGTTGTTTGTGTATTTCTACGCCCAGCAGTATTTGTTGCTCTGACAATCTCTGGCATTCTCTGCTCGATCTTCATCAGAGCCTCTTTACTCAAGGTAGAAGAAACTAAGGAATGATTTTTTAATATCAAATCCAGAGGATCTGCTACCTTTTCTTGAACTGCTGTCTGCTCTCGATCAACTACTTTTAAATCAGTCATTTTTACCTTTATTTTGCCCCATTAAAAAATCAGGTCCCGGAAGCACTACCAGCAGACCTTTGTTTACCAAAACTTGCTAAATCACCAAAGTGAGAGGCATTACCAGGAGTTCCAATGGTGATATAATCCATGCCGTTAACATCATGGTTCGCGAAGCCGTAGAAAATACCTCTACTATTGTCAGAAATATTACCCGTCATCTGATAAGTATTTCCATCAATATCACCAAAATCCGTAGCATTACCTCTAGTACTTATGGTAACGTACTCCATAATGTTACTAGAACTGCCACTTGTCGTACCTAGAGCCCCAGCAAATCCCAGACAATAAACACCTCGATCATTTGGGCCGCTATTTAAGGCTCCACCGTCTCTAGCAACGTGTGCAAGGCTACCAAAATCCACAGCAGCACCATCTGTAGAGATAGTACAGAACTCTATTGTTCCAACGTAATTTGTTTGAACGGAACCGTTTCTCCGCTGGCCGCCAGCAAATAAACCCCTATCGCCATTTGATACATCACCATAGCCATATATAACGGCACCAGCTATAAGATCTCCGTAATATTCAGCATTTCCAGTAGTGGACATTGTGATTTTTTCTATCAGGGCATAATTATAGCCCATAGATACTACAGAATTAAAACCTCCGTTACCGCCACAAATTAACATACGGTCATCTGAACCAGAATTTACTTCGTTAGTATATTTTCTAGAACGCTTTAAGTCTCCAAAATCAGCAGCATTCCCTAGAGTTCCTCCAGTCCAGTACTCCATGGTATTTGTGTAAACAACAGTGCTTCCTTGAGATCCGCCAGCAACCACATTTCTGTCTGATCCAGCATTACTGCCTGCACAATAATCTGCAGTTGCTGTAGTTAGGTTCCCAAAAGATGAAGCATTACCAGTCGAAGCTATGGTTACATACTCAATGCTGTTCTTCCATGAATTGTACCAACCACCAGTCGCGAAACCTCTACTGCCGTTCATGGTTCCTGTAGACCTAGGACCATATAAAGTCAGCCTGTTTGAGTGTGCTTTGGTTGCTGCATTTGAAGCTCCTTGGCCACCAGTGAAAGTACCGTAGAACAACAAGTCACCGCCATAATCGATAGCATTACCTGTGCTAGATATGTTGATTCGGTCAATCTCGTTCAATTCAATATTGTCAGAATTTTTCCTTCCACCAGCGAATAATCCTATATCCCCTAAGCCGTTAGACAATCCACATACATCATTTTTGGATTGGGTCAAGTCACCAAAATCAGTAGCGTTACCTGTAGTGCTGATTGTTATGTAATCAATAACATTTGAATTTACCCCACCAGCCATAATACCTCTTTCAAGAGATCCATTACTAAGAGCTCCAGGGAATCCACTATTAGAATCTGTCTGATCACCAAAGTCAGTTGTATTTCCGGCAGTACTTATCGACACATACTCTATAGTATTTTGATAAGTCATAAAGTTTTGACCAAATACAGCAACTCCTCTGTCATTTTCGGCATTGTCTAATGCAGTTCCATAAAAGAATTCCGAACTTAGATCACCATGATCGGCAGCGTTTGCGCCTGAACTCATCGTCCATGACTGCATAACATTGTCTGGCATATTCGTAATACCACCCATTGCTAACATCTTATCGCTAGTACCATTTGTAGCACCCACCGAGCCATACCTACCATTAGTCTCGAGTAGGTCACCAGCATCTATAGAATTTCCTGGTGTGTTGATTGTGAAGTGTTGAATTTTATTAGTCGGAAGGCCAGCACCTTCTGTTCCTCCAGCAATATCACACCTTCCAAGACCAGAGTTTGAACCTACCGAAAATTCTCTATTCGCCGCAAGAAGGTCACCATGGTCAGTAGCATCAGCGTTGCTTGTTATTGTGAGTCTTTGGATTATATCAGTGGAAGTTCCCATATACCCCTGAGTTGGAACCGTAGTCCCAGCATTGGTACCACCAACGATAACACCAATATCTCCACCAAATGGGATTGGACCAACCCCTGCGAAAGAGGCAGCCTGCTCTGTTGCTGTAAGACCTGAGTTAGAAGCACCCATTGCACGTTCAACTCCATGACTTAATTGGGCGAAAGAAACAGCACTTCCAGGAGTAGATATTCTTATAATACCCACATGATCGAGATAATAATCTCCTCCAGCATAAAGAGCGACATCAGCAGTAGCTCTATCAGCGGATGCTGCCTTCTCGTTATCTTCGTGCCTTTCACCCCAAGTTGTTGAATTACCAAGAGTGCTGATCGTTATAGATTCAATAGAATAGTCATTAAGAGGGGAATTTCCACCTCCAACAAAACTAATGCCAGCATCAAATACTCCGTTTGAAGCACCAGCGGATTGAGATGCTCCACCGGTCATATCACCAAAGTCAGCGGCATTGCCAGTTGTGCTTATTGTTATGTAGTCAATAACATTAGAGTCCTGGAACGTACTAGGGAGACGGCCCATAAATACGCCACGTTCATTTCTATCGTTTGATAATGCCGCTCCTCCCTGGCCCCCTAGAGTTAAATCGCCAAAATCACTACTATTACCGGAACTGGTCATACTGAAATAATCTATGGTATTACTGTAATACTGCAACATAGCTGTTACCGCTCTACCATTAGTATTATTATCTGTGGAACCATTTTCTGTAGTAGAATTAGTAGATAAATCACCCCAGTCTGTAGCATTACCAGGTGTGCTCGGTGTTACCTGCTCGATATTTCCAGTTCGCGGTGTAAAAAAAGCTTTATCTCCAGTCCCGCTTTCTGCTCCACTACCATCACGAGTATTTCCGCCTGTGACTAAATCACCAAAATCAGTTGCATCGGAATAGCTGACCATGCTTATCTGATCAATTTGCGATATGGCACCTAGGCCCTGCACAAATCCGCCAGCAAAAAGGGCTATAGTTCCTTCAGCAGAAGTGGCACTTCCGCCACCGCCACCACCACCGCCACCACCACCTTGGCCGCCGCCGCCACCGCCACCGCCGCCGCCTTGGTCTCCTGTCCCTGTAGAAAGTAATAGCTTTAATGAAGTAAACATAGTAGATCCTCTTAGCTGAAGTTTAATCCGCCTGCAAATCCGTAAAAATTAGTTCCAGAATCAGGTGTGAAAAACACAAGAATATCAACCCCAGAAGCAGTAAGTGTAGGGGCAGTGCCTCCAGCCCATTTAACTGCATTTCCGCCGCCTCCATGTGCCCCAGCGACAAAAGATACTGTGCCTGCTCCACCATCAGTCAAAACAAGAGTTATGCTATCTGACGAGTCAGGCATTGAAAGGGCGTTTGCTATCCCAATATTGAAAGTTCCAGAAGTAATAGTAGCTGTCTGTATGTTGCCGTTTGATAAATCTATATCAAAAGCTGCCGATTTATTTCCATTTGCATAAACGGCTTCAGTGTAGCCCTTAACTCTTGGAGCAACCAAATCTGCATCGTTCATGACTAAACCGTTGGCATTAATAGTCGCAATAGGCGCTGCAGCATTTGAAATAACTACTCCAGTATTTGTAACTGCAAGAAGGTCATTACCGCCGTTGTCCTTCATGTGGATTCCATTCCCGGTAACTGTTTGCAGAACATTACCTCCAGTATTTTTTAACCGAACACCATTGGTAGAAACATCCATGATGCCGAACCCGTTTTGGTCTTTTGCGACCATCCCATTAGTATTATCGATTTCGACAATATTGTTACCAGCACCATCTTTCAGAATTAAGTCATCTCCAGATGCCGCAGGCTTTATATTTAAATTTGCCATAATTTAAGCTCCTATGAAGGGAAAGTAGTGAGAACTGCGCCATGAGAGATATCGCCAGTTCCGGAAATAGTCATTGATACAGTATCTTTGTTAGTAATAGTCTGACCTCCATGACTAACGACTTGAATCACACTGCCCATTGAATTTCCATGGACAGTACAATAATACCTTAGATCGTTAGGTGCATTAGATGGGACAACAAAAACTGTCTGAGCACCAGACTGTCCAGGTGTTCCTGTGGAAGTAATTCCGCTCGTGTAACTGTTGCCAGTTAGATCCTTAAAAGCGATAGGATGACCAGCGTTTGTTGCGTCAGACTGATCGAAAGTATAAGTAACTCCTCTAAATAGCTCTATTACTGGGGCATTAACCCCATCTAGAACAAAAATATTACCTGACCCTGGGTTTGTTACTGTAACCGCATATGTCCGGTTGCTTTCATTAACTGAGGCAAAGATCCTTCCAAATAAAACTCTTGAGGAATCTAAAGTTACGTCTGCACCAAATTTAAATGTATCTCCAAAATACATTGCTTGAGAGGTGTGGGTTACAGGAATATCTATTTCCGTAACTTCTCTGCCGTGTACTAATCCTATTGGAGAGTAAGAAACTTGAAGTTGGGCTAAAGACGGTTGAATAATATTAGTTACTATATATCCAACAGTATTCCCTAGCTTTGTTGAATCTGAAGTATTATCAACAGCGCCCAGCCCAACCATAGCTTTAGTTAAACCACTTACAAATCCTGTAAATGTAGGACTGTTAAGATCCGCTTTAAGATCCAAAGCTTGTTGTTGAGTAACACTAACAGGCTTACTTGCATCAGATGTGTTGTCTACGTTACCCAATCCTACATCTGCAGCAGTAGCTGCCTGAAGAGTTTGTGCTTGTTTGAAAGCATCCGAGGTATTGTCAACAAAAGTTAATCCCACATGATGTTTAGTAATCCCTGTAGGTGTTCCAGTAAATGCAGGACTCTGAAGCGGAGCCTTTAGATCCAGTTGAGTTTGAGTTGCATTACTTATCGGCTTCTGTGCATCAGAGGTGTTATCAACATTTGATAGACCAACCATTGATTTTGTTACACCAGCCACTGTGCCTGTGAACGTCGGGCTATTTATCGGAGCCTTCGAATCAAGAGCAGTCTGTGTCGCAGTACTGACCGGCTTATCTGCATCAGATGTATTATCCACATTCCCTAACCCAACCATACCTTTCGACACACCAGATACTGTGCCTGTAAAAGAGGGACTGTTTATTGGGGCTTTTGTAGCTAATGTATTAATTACATTCGAGCCGAAACTGGCGTCATCCTGCAAAGCAGCAGCCAGTTCATTTAAGGTGTCTAGTGCTGCAGGTGAAGAGTCAATTAGGCTGGATATACTATTGTCAACATATCCTTTTGTGACACCATGGTTACTATTTGTAGGCGTGCCGTTTGTTACAATAACACCAGTTACGGTAAAATCACCATTTACTGTGTCTAAAGCAACTGGCTCAGCAAACGTAATCGCCTGAGTCTGTACCGTTGTTCCAGTGTATTTAGGCATATCAGTTTACGTCGTTTTTGATTGCTACAATAATGTCAATTGCATTAGATGCCGAAGCATATGCAATGAGTTGATCGTGATGTGTGTTCCCTGGACCAGGATGCTTTATAGGGTATGTCCCTTCAATCATCTCTATGGTTGTATTTGCAGGAACTGCAGTATCTTTTGCGATAAAGAAATCCAATCCATCAGCACCTCCTATCTGTTTATGCTTCTCACGAACTGCAATGCTAATCGTTGCATCCGTTGAAGTCTTGTTACAGATCAGAATTCCGTCTAAGAGGGATTTCTTTGTGTGATCTGGCTGAAAAATAACAGTAGGGGCACTAGCGTTATTGGAAATGCTAGATTTAAAAACTCTTTCGTTAATCATATTTCCTTTTTGGAAAAATGGTTGCTAATTATCAAGTGTCGATTGTAAAAACATTCCCCTTTATTTCTTGAACCGTTTCATACAATGGATACTGGGCATTCATAAAAACTGACATCCATCTACCAACAGAACCCTGATAAGAAGTGAAGTAATAGTACATAGTAGTATTACTACTACCGTGGTAAAACGCCCCTGTAAGATTAACTGGAACTTCACTTGGAGTTAACGAAGTTGTAGACGTATTCATTATACGTCCTAAAGAAAGTGTGGCTAATTTGTCGTCACCTAACCCGCCTCCAGTTTGTCCCTGTGTTCGAGAAGTAGTCCCAACATACATTGAAACAGCGCCAGTTCTGCTTGTCATGTTCCCAGGATTTGTTCCTGCGGCAGAAACTGTTGCATAAAAATTAAATGTAATCACATAAGTATATCCCTGCTTTGCAGTAAATGATGGAACAGTTGTACTCGCGGTAGAGGTCCTACTAGCTATTATTTCGCTACTAGTTGTGTTTATGTAAACATCTGGATTGCCAGGAGCGCCAGAAGAAACTGGAATTGATACTTTTCTTACGAACATATTAGTTACAGTTCCACTTGGGAATGCAGCCCCAACTGGGTCACTGTGTATTACTGCAGTCTGGCCAACTGTTCCAGTAAATGTACTGGTTGCGACATCTAATCCTCCAAAAGTACCCTGAACGCTACTAGAAAGAGTACCCGAAAAAGTTCCGTCAATTTCTCCACTACTGTTTTTTGAAACCACCTCCCTAAAAGCAGAGGCATCACGAACTTTTAACTTGTCTGTAGCACTATCGTAGTAAAGTTCCCCCTCTTCTGGGGACACAGGAGCGGTATCTGGAGTTAAGATTATGCTAGTCATTAGATTATCTTTACTGTTCCGTTAATAACGAGTGTACAATTGACTGTGATTGGTCCCATAATCAGGCAATTCTGGTCGGTGTCCACTGTTAATGTTTCAACACCTGTCCCAAGTGTCGAGTTTTGGAGGTACAACCTTTCGTTGTCTATTCCATCACCAGTATTTTTCATTTGGGAATCCGTTGCATGATCCCCCACAATCATTTTAGGAAAAGAGAACTGCATATTAGGTGTTCACGTCTTCAAGGATTGATAAGATAACATCAACTGCAGAAGCGGCAGAAGCGTGGGCTTTAATTATATCTCCATTAGTATTGTCATGAGTTAGTACTATTTTACCCATAGACAATTCGGCAGTAGAATTAGCAGGCAATTTCAATCCGTTACACAAACTTACATCATCATTTCCTGTAATCGTAGTGTCTAACAAGACAGTTACAGAAACATCATTAGCGGTTTTATTACAAACCATGCAGCCAACTACAATAGTGGTCTTATTAGTGGCACAAGTGTAAACCGTTGAAGGTGAACTGCTATTATTAGATATGTCTGCTTTTGTAAATCTTTTAAAGTCGTTTGCCAATTTATCCTCCTAGGGCTATAGCCATAGCTACAGAAGTTCCGTTAAGAGATGCTACTGTCGCTGGAGCTAATTGATTTGTTGCTATTAAGTAAAGCTGGTTCAGTTCCTGTGTTGCCCTCGCAAAAGAAGTAAATGTTCCAGAAAGAGTTATAGGGTTATTGGCGGCATTGGCTAAGTTTATTTGAGTCGTGTTTGCGCCTGAGTTATAGGAACTAGACAAAACATAGTAGTAAAATGTACCGGCAGAACCAATAACCCGAATAGGCCTATTATTTACATAAACCGCTGTTTGGTCTCCTGGAACTGTAAAAAAACTATCCCCAGCATTGCCACTAGCATTCGTGTCGATGGTCCAAAAGGACGCTGCAACACCAGAAGTCGCTTCAATGGAGGTGATTCTTGCATCTACGGTAGAGAATGAAGAAGTCCCTACTCTTGCTAAGCTTACCTCATCATCAATGTCTTTGATCGCAGTCATTAAGGTCTCAGTGAAAGACCTGAAGTCTGCCTCAAAGTTCGCGTCAGTTGGGTCTGTCGGGATAACTTGTGAAGGGTATATTCTTGTTGCTCCAGCAGTGGCCATTACAGTACCTCTTTTATTGTGAAATTGGCATTTTTAAGAGTTGCCAGTTTGTTTTGATAATTTGCAGTAGGGAGTGCAGTAAAATAACCGTAGACAGCAGCCCGTATCCTAAGTTTTTTAATCTCTGCTCCTGTACCACTAACAACTAGAACAGCGAAGGGTTCTGCTAACTGGTCCTGCCCAAAATCAACAAATTTATCAATCTCCTCAGGAGAACCCACGATACGTCCTGAAAACTGTTTCGCAGACTCCCTATTTAAAAAATAATACGAACCAGTTGCAAGCTCTTTACGGACAGAATAATCTTGGAAACTATTCGAAAGGCCTTGCTGTGGATTCGGAAAGTTTTGACTCACACCTGCTCTCAGAATGCCAGTTAAAATAGCATGAGTCAGAGTCGTAAATTCTAAAGGCTCACCAACCTTACCAACGGCAGAGACTAATTCGATATTACTCCTTGAAGTCCCATCTCCCACTACTTTTGATATTTGCCCCTGAGTCGAAAAACTTCGTCCTATGAAACTAGACTGTTTAGAAGAGATATTACCAGAATCGTAATTAGCACTTCTTGTTGCATCATTGATTGCTGGAGTCTTAGCTGTGCCGCCATTGTTATAGAAAGAACTACTTTCCTCATGTCCATCTATGTAAAGAATGTTACCTACTGAGATAGGCTTCTCAAAAGCTGATTCAGCATCTTCCACCGATACGGTCCTGACCGCTTGTATATTATTAAGAGAATTTAAATCCCCTGCATCATCGCCGCTCGTCCTATATGTACCTCCATTCCTCAAGTGAACACCAGCAGTTGCAAGAGCAGATTGACTTACCAGACTAACATTTGAGCCAGGAGCAGATGACAACTCTATAGTGAAACTCTTTGAAGTTGTTACAGACTTTATCTCATAAGTGCCGTTGTAAGCTGTGTTAGAAGAGTTGTAGAGATTAATTGTATCTCCGACCGCAAATCCGTGATCAGCGCTTGTCACGAGGGTCATTACAGTTGAACCACTAGCTGCAGTTTGTGTCGTCACAGTTTTTTGGACTGCTTGCGGAATGTTGAAACTACAGATATTACTCGAAGAGTAAGTTACCAAATAACTATTCTCTAAATTTACGAGATGTTGACCTTGAGCGTGTTTTCCTAGCCCGAACAGTATTATTTTGTCGTTGTTCACTAGGCCGTGGGGGGATGCAAATATTGCAGTGGCAGTACCTGCTGGAACCTCGTACTCCGTGGAGTTCACAGTGTATGTAACCGTAGTAGATCCACCATTCCACAATATGTTTTGTATGGTTCTTTGCTCAACCTCAGAAGAGCCTGTTATTGGTCGTACAAAACGCCCCTTCCCTCCTTTAACCTTTTGTACAAACCTACCTGAAGTAGGAGAGCTATAAATATTTAACTGGGTGTTAGTCCCAGATGTTGTAAGGAAATTTGTTTCGGTCTTCCTTTTTAGGTCCACATTCGCTCCAAAATTAGGAGCATAAACAGTTATTCTCGTCCCAGAAACAGCTATAACCCTATGGACCCTATTAAAAGCTTTATCGCCATCATCTTTTGCAGAAGAGGGATGAGAAAAAGTGGCAGTAAAGTTACCAGTAACCGGATTACTTAACCTGCACTGAGTATTACTAATAAGTTCAGTAACTGTTGTGTTAGGTGGAACATTTGTGCCACTCACTGTTAACCCAACATATACATTACTAAGTGTATTCGTTGTAGTAACTGTTGTTGCTCCGTTACCCGAAAAACCTGCTACCTCAAAGTCAGAACCAAAAATAAGATCTGTCGGAACCGTTACATTGACTAAATCATTAACAACAAAACCATGAGATGACGTGTTCAGCTTTATGATCAGCTTACCATTGTCATCAGGATTATAAGAGAGTGCTGTTACAGTAACAGGGCTACCCTCATTTGTAACCTCTTCCAACATCCACTCGTTAAAAAGACCAGCAGCATTTCTGTTGATAATAGATGAGTAGTCTAATTGTATTTCAGACGGATGAGATTCTCGAGGCAAAGGCAGAAAAGATGATTTTACCAGAACGAGATCACCAGTCACAAAATTTGCAAGAGATGTCTGAGTCCTTACGGAAATTCTAGCCCTATGTATCTGCGCACCAGCGCCTTCTTGTGTAACTAAAGTGTCACTTGTATCAGTAACGTATTTCTGAAGATCACCATCAGTTATTGCATTCCCAGAATTAGATGAGGAAGCAACATAATAAGGAATTAAATAGGAAAACTTATATTGGTCTTTGACTGTTGCTTTGACAAAATCTTTCCTTAAGGCCCCTTCAGTAATTGTGTTCCCCAGTCCATCAGTGTAAGTAAGCAAACCATCATCGCCTACAGAATTTATATGCGCATTAGTAGTTGTGGATTGATCAAATCTAACTGCATCAGTATTGTTAAATTTTAATCTTGTCCCATCAACAGTACCAACATTATGCAAAAGTGTTCCGCCATCAAAAAATACTGATGTGGAAAGGCTTATGTAAAAATTGCCAGCAACTAATGTTGGGAGTTCTGAGTGATATGCTCTGAACTTAAATGTCTTATCGGTAGAACTTGAAGCTGTAACTACATGAACTCCATTGACATAACCACCACCAAGATTGCTTGAGTTTAAGCCACTCAGATGGAATCTCTGTCCAACAACAAATGGATTAGGACTGGTCGCAATCGATGTGTTTGAGCCCCCAAAGAGGCCTACATCACCTATTGTGACAGTGTATTCATAAATGCCTTTTTCTGAGTCAACAAGCGATACCTGAGCAGCGCCCTGAGCGCCGCCAACAAAATGTAGATTATTTATCCCGCTTTTTACAGTCCCGCCAGTGAAAGTTACAGTTATTTCCGCAGAGTTAGTTGTATTGCCAGGATCTTCAACTCTAATGGTATCACCATGCTTGTAACCCTGACCAAAACTGGCAAAAGTAAATGTAGGCAAACCAGAAGAATCTGTATCAATCGTAAATGTTGCACCTGTTCCCGAACCACTAGTTTCTCCTTGTGAGCATGGTACATTGCTTTGATTAATCTGCCATGAACCGCCGATTGTTGTCGGTGTTGGGTCAAGAATTCCCAACTCAAAACTTTGAGGATCTGTTATTACTTTGTAGGTAATAGAGTTTTCTACATCTGGTACAGAAGATAGGTCTGTTTGTCCAGTAGTAGGATTAAGAGTTGATATAGTGTTCCCACTCTGAACTCTTACAATTTTATGAAATCCACAAGCACTGGAGTCACCTGGCGCTGTTCTGGCAGGATAATTAATAGCAGGGGTTAGTGCTACCAAATTCCTGGATGGATCTTTACCACCAGAAACGAGACCAGTAACCTCTATAACATCATTTATATTAACCTTGTCAGAAGAATCCACAACGAGAGTAACCTCAAACCCGCCTGCAACCGCAACCTTTCTTGCGGCACTGACACTTAACTGATAACCAACGGTCATTGCTCCAGTTGATGAAATTTGTGACCTTAATTCTCTACCGAAGTAAGTGAGAAATATATCGTCAGCCTGATACCTGCCTAGAAAAAGACCATTAACCTGGGAGTTGCAATTTACAATAAGAGTGTCTTCGACATCTCCAGACACCCAAGAGTTTCGGTTGCTATCATCAAGCATATTTCCTGGGCCATACGAAGACAACGGCGATTTTGTGGCGGACAGCCCTCTCACTCTATCTTGGGTTAAAATTTCCATTAGTTATCCAATCTGTTGTCCATTGTTCTGGCCTCTGTAGATAATTTTTCAATCAATTCAGCGGTCTTCTTAACAAGATTCCAAGCCTCGAACCAAATTTCGGAACCAACTTCGATATTGTCTCCAGACTTGGAAATTTCTTCAATCCTTTTAATGTTTGCATTAATTTCATGCTTTAAATCGTTATGACTGTATGGGTCAATAAACACTTGTTTGCTCTATTGTAATTATCGATCCATCTCCGGAAATTTTAGTACTCAACCCAGAGAAATCATATGAAACAGTTCTTACAATCATATCAATAGAAAGTCCATCTTCTTCACGGATTGCCTTAACCCTATTACCAATTTTTATATCAGTCCTCACATCTCCAACAACCAAATCTATAACAGGCTTATTAATTATGTCCCTTATGGCATTTAATATGGTTCTTTGGTCATCAATGTTTTCAGTGACATAGGGTATGTCAACGATCTTACCAGTTGGAGAATTACTTACCATTACAGAAACTGGTCTTTCTTCAATCTGTGCAGGGGTAACAGTTGTATTTGGGACTTCTTCATTCCATTGCGCTCTTAAGGCTTTTGCGGGATATGGGATCTTGTAAGCGGAACTTATGATGTCTTTATTTTCAATCTTAATGAATTCTGTTGGAATAATTGCACGATCAATAACTTTTAATTCATCGTTTTTAATCTCAAATAAATAGTTAGATCCTTCTGCAACTTTCCCGGCGTAGTCTATAAGTTTCGTTTGAGTTGTAACCCATTGTTGAATATTCGTTGTTGAAGCATTCGGGGCTAAAGAAAAATTTACGTTAGTAATATTAAGTTTCTGAGCAACATAAACAAAAAAATCAGCAAGAGTTTGTCCATTACTAGATATCCCACTGACATATGCTGTGCCGAGAAGTACCACTCCATTTTCTGCTCCAGTTGTACCAGTGCCAGCGTCTGGGTCATCAGCCCGTGTAAAAATTGTTGAACTAGTGGGAAGCCTATCTATACCAAAATAGTTACTTTCAAAGAAAATGTTGTTGCTCCCAGATATACTACTCAATGTCTGATATGCGTTATTGTAATAAGAAAAAGTTGTTGGAGTCGGTACATCTATTACAACAAAAGTTCCGTTATATCTACTATCTGCGCCACCTCCAGAATCAGTAATTCCCGTGATTCTTACTTGATCACCAACAACAGCATCATGGTTTGTAGAAGTAGTGACAGTCACAATATCTCCTGTCCTAGAAACAGCATTACCAGTTCTTGTCCTCCCAGCATTACCAGTACTATCTGTAGTACCGACAAGAATACCATCATCAAACAACCTTAATCTGTTAGTCGTGGAAGAATGATCTAACTGAGGATTAGCATAGGAAAACCCCATTTGATTCCCAGTACCATCTTCTTTTTGGATGAGGCCTTTCTTCATCCTGATGGCACCAAACGAGAAGGGGCCAGGCTTCTTTTCTTTGAACTGAATAACATATGACCCGGCTAGTTCTGTGGCTGTGGTTGAGGATATGGTGTAGATGAATGTATTGTCATCAACTACAGTTATTGAAGATTCAGACACATTGAAGTTGGCTGTTGCAGCACCGGAAACTGTAACCTCATCGCCAGTTGATAGGTTGTGGTCAGGGGCTACCACGTTAGCCAGTGTCCCGGAGGCGGTTATACTCACAGAAGAAAGAGTTGAATCACCGGCTTTGATATCTAACTCGTTGGTTAAGAGGTCTATGTCTTCATAAACATCTTCTAGCAAAAAAGTCAGAGTGTCCGAACCAAATGTTTTTAAATACATTGTCCCGTCAAATATTGAGCTAGTTCTTTTGTTTTGTTGCCATTTTATAACAATCGGGATCTCTTGAGTCGGGTTGGACAATAGTTTCCCGTACCCTCCAGAAAATATAGAGAAAGGGCTAAATTTGTCGTTTGGCTTATTGACTATTGAAATGTTTCCCAACCTTACTCCTATGAAACCGCCTTTGATTTGACCTAATTCAAGTTGTGGGCTTTTGCTCAAATAAGGAGCATAGTAATGTTCACTCAAATGGCCATCTTCGCTCAAGTACCATGTTTTGCCATTGAATGTCATTTCTGTGAGAAGTACATCACTCATGCCAAGCTAGAACTTTCTCTGTAAGATGATTCGTTAAACCCGGCACCTTCTCCGTCTGAAACCCTCATATTCTGACCAGTTTCGTTATAGATGTTGACGCCCATTTCTTTATCGTTGACGGCCTGTATTAGTTCAACAAGCAAGTTGGATATTTCTGGGTCTGTTGTGTAATTGTTAGCCAATCCTCCCGACTCTAACTTAAACGACCATTTTCTAGGGTCATTAATTTTTAAGAACATATCAGTAAATAGACCCATGCCTTGCAATCCTTTGCCTGCTATCCCCGCCTCGAATCCTGCTTTCCCAAGAAAGTTGGAACCTGTAAGGTCTAATCCTACCTGTTTATAAGCAGTTTTTGCTATATCTGTGGGGTTTACATAATCACCGTCATCAAAGATTTTAAAGGTGGCATCAGGCAGAATCCCCTCAAATCCTGCTCTTGCTACCATTCCGTGATGACCAAGTATTCTTCTTATGTCACCCCCAGTCTCAACTGCTTGATTGATTAAGTAATTCCCCTGTTTAAGCATTTCATCTTTAGTGTTATTCGCATAAGCCCCGGTATTTAATTTGGGGACGCCATCAAATTTTGTTTTTCCTTGGTCGTTAATAAAATCAAAAAATGGCACACCAAGTAACTTAACAGTCTCCTTATTGATAATGTATTCTCCACCTTCTATTTCAACAGGAAATTTATTATCAATAACAGCCTTTATGCCTCCTTGTTTATGAGAAGGTCCTCTTAATAAACCACCCTCCTCATAATTACTCTTGTAAGATTCTGCATCTCCATATGCTCTTGTCGGCCCGGTAGTGCTTAAGAAACCACCTCTGTTGGTGAGCAACCCAGGAAGTAAATGAAGTTTTAAGAAGGTGGGCGCATCTTCCGGTCCTACTCCACCAGCAAATCCGAGGAAGTCAAAGCCGAAATGAAAACTTAAATCAGGTATGTCTATACTTCCTATCCCCTCCTCAATTTGCTCTATAAACCTTCCGAAGATTTGACCAATAAACAGAAGGGCGTCATAAAAAGTTTTAGCTAGATTCCTGATAATCTGAGGAACTGTGTCACTGATAAGCGATGCTACTGCACTCTTAAGACCTTCTGCAATACTAGGAAATAAATGTTCCCTTTCGCTGCCAAACACGAAGTCAATCATGCCCTGGACGAAATTCTTAGCTCTTTCAAATATTTGTGAACCTAATGCTCCAACTTGCTCTGTCATAAACAGAACAAATATTGCAGCCATTTTTTTCATTGTCTCTACAAATCCATTAAATATCTTCAAGACATATTCGCCACCACCTTGGTCAATAAAATATTTA
>MDTA01083209.1_pt1 | contig 15866 bp, 16 predicted proteins | sample 811151 | NCBI WGS metagenome assembly MDTA01 (sample SAMN05326648, study PRJNA326480) | marine metagenome | isolation source: seawater | place: Indian Ocean: South | collected 2010 | reverse complement strand
GCACTGCTTATTTGACTGATGCGGGAATGTGTGGAGATTATGATTCTGTAATTGGAATGAATAGAGACAATTCTTTAAAAAAGTTTTTTAAAGATCCTTCAGCTAAGCGACATTTTCCCGCTTTGGGAGAGGCCACAATTTCTGGATTAATAGTAACAGCAGATTATAGTACTGGTTTGGCTAAAAAAGTTCAGCCAATAATTATAGGTGGATCTTTGCAAGGGAGAACATAATAAATGGCTGGTCACTCACATTGGGCAGGAATTAAACACAAGAAAGGAAGGCAAGATAATTTAAGATCAAAAATTTTTTCAAAAATTTCTAGAGAAATTACAGTTGCTGCAAAGCTGGGTTCAAAAAATCCAGAAGAAAATCACAGATTAAGAACAGCTATAGAATCTGCTAAAGCAGTCAACATGCCTAAAGACAATATCAATAGAGCGATAAGCAAATCCGAAACAGACAAAAATGAAACTTTTGAAAATCTGAGATACGAAGGTTTTGGTCCCAAAAATGTTGCGTTGATAATAGAAACTTTGACCAACAATAAGAATAGGACCGCCGGCAGTATGAGAACGGCATTACAAAAATTTGGAGGTAATTTGGGTGGCTCGGGATCGACAAAACATTTTTTTGATAATTGCGGAATAATAAAAATTTCAAACAAAAATATATCAGATGAAAAAGCTTTAAATTTTGCAGCAAAAGTAGGAGCCAAAGATTGTGTGAGCTACAAAGATTTTCATGAGATAGTTGTAAATAAAGAAGATTTTTATAAAGTAAAAAATGAGTTAGAAAAAATAACAAAAAATTTAATTTATTCAGGTATAGAGTGGAGACCTAAAAATATTGTTAGTTTAAAAAAAGAAGAAACGTTAGAATTGATAAATATGCTTGAATTTTTACAAGAAGATGATGATGTTCAGAATGTTTTTCATAATTGTAAATTTTTATAGATAATTTTAATGAGAATAATTGGAATAGACCCAGGATTAAGCGGAGCCATTGCAGTATTAGATGGTATAAAAATTTTTGATATGTTTGATATGCCAGTTATGTCCGAGGGAAAAAAAAATAAAAATCAATTAAATAGTGCACAATTAGTCAATATAATTAAGAGGCACATTATTTCGAACGATGACACTTTTATAATAGTCGAACAAGTTAGTGCAATGCCAGGCCAGGGAGTTACAAGTATGTTTAACTTTGGTCAAACTTTTGGAGCCATTAAAGGTATTTGTGCCGCAATGAACCTTCCAATTTTTTATGTCAGGCCAGCTAAATGGAAAAAACATTTTGAACTTATTAATGCATCTAAAGACGCAAGTCGCACCAAAGTTATAGAAATGTATCCCTCAATATCCGATCGTTTACGAAGAAAAAAAGATGTAAACAAAGCTGATGCTGTACTTATAGCTAGATACTTTAAAGAGTGCAAAGCTCAGTTTGCAGAGTAAATAATCAATTATTTATAAATTTAAACGCCAAATTGATGACACATTCTATAAGTAATCAATTTCAATGGAACAAGAAATTGCAACGCAGGTAGTCGGACTAGGGGGGGCCACAGACTTTTCATTGTGGCAATTATTTTTAAGAGCAGATTTTGTAGTAAAAAGCGTTATCATAATTCTAATTGCAAGTTCAATTTTTTCATGGGCTTTGATTTTTGAAAAAGCCAGGCTTTTTAGAAAAATAGATAAGAGCACACAATTATTCGAAGATAAATTTTGGAAAGCAAAATCAGCTGAAGCTTTCTACAAAAACCTTCCAAACAAAACAGAGGACCCTCTTACAAATATCTTTAAATCAGCGATGACAGAATTAATCAAAACTCGATCTAAATCTTCAACCGTTCAAAGTGCCAGAGTAGAAAGAGTCGTGGAAGTTTCGATGGATAAACAATTAAAAAATATAGAAAAGAATTTTACTTATTTAGCAACAATTGGATCAACAGCGCCTTTTATTGGTTTGTTCGGAACTGTTTGGGGAATAATGAACTCTTTTCAATCTATTGCTATTTCAAGAAATACGAGTTTGGCAATTGTTGCCCCAGGTATTGCAGAGGCACTATTTGCAACTGCACTTGGTTTGTTAGCTGCAATCCCCGCAGTTATTGCTTACAATAAATTTAATAGTGACAGTCAAAGATATTTTTCTAGAGTTGACAATTTCTGTAAAAGATTTTTATCAATAATCTAATTTATGGCTTTTATAATCAATCGTTCAAAAAAAGAACCAATGAGCGAAATTAACGTTACACCTTTCGTTGATGTTATGTTGGTACTTTTAATTATATTTATGGTTACAGCGCCCCTTCTTACAGTTGGAGTGCAAGTTGACTTACCAGAGTCATCAGCTGACTCTCTACCTGATGATCAAGAACCACTAACTGTAAGTATAAATTCTAAGGGCGAAATATTTATTCAAGAACACAAGGTAGGTTTTGACTCAATTGTTCCAAAAATATTGGCTATATCGAAAAATAGAACCGATACAAGGATTTACGTTAGAGGAGATAAAACTATAAACTACGGCCGGGTTTTAGAAGTAATGGGTAGACTATCTGGTGCAGGATTTTCAAAAGTTGCTTTAATATCCGAGCCTTATAAGAATTAAATTTTTTATGGATAGGCATTTACTATTTTCTTTCTTGTTTCACGCATTCATTATCTATTTAACTGCCCTAACCTTACCATTTATGTTGAGAGAACCAATCGATCTACCACCTATCGTTTCTGTGGAATTTATTGAGATTAAAGACAAGACCTATATACCTTATGCTCCAAAAGCTAGAGAAATTATTGATAAAGTTAAGGAGGAAAAAAAAAGAGTAGTTTCAGAACAAGCTCCTCCAGCAGCGAAAGCGAAAGAAAAACCCGACAGAATTCCTATGCCAGATGATAAAAAAGAAAAAAAAGAGCTAGTAAAGAAAAAACAGAATCCTCAAGAAATTAAACCTCAGATCAGACAAGCATCAGAGTTTGAAAAAAAAGAATTGTTTGATACTAATGAAATTGCAGCTTTAATTGACAAAGCAAAAGAAGAAGAGGCCAAAACACAAAAAAAAAGTGACAAACTCACACAAAGCAGTGTTAAAAATTCTTTTGCACAAGCCTTGTCTTTGTCTGAAGAGGATGCCTTAAGAGCTCAAATTTTTGGGTGTTGGAGTGTTCCATTAGGATTGCCGTATGACAAAAACCTGCTTGTTAGAATCAAACTTAAATTAAAGCCAGATGGAACTGTACTTAAATCAGAAATTTTAGATCACGCTAGAATGAATACACCAGGACAAAGCTTTTATAAAATCCTTGCAGAAAGCGCTTTAAGAGCCGTTAGAATCTGTCAACCTTTGAAGGTGCCACCAACGGGATATGAAAGATGGAAAGATTTACAGTTAAATTTTGATCCCACAGAAATGTTAAAAGGTTAAACAAATGAAAAAGATAATAACTATTTTTCTCTACTTTGCTCTAGGTTTTACAAATTCACAGAGCTTAATCAAAGTAGATATTACAAGAGGTAATCTTGATCCTCTACCAATAGCAATTTCACCTTTACATGTTGATAGTGCTTCACAAAAATCTGATCTCTTTGATGTAAATAAACTAGGCATAGAAATATCAAAAATTATAGAAAGAAATGCTAAATCTACAGGATTGTTTAATCCTTTAAGTAAAGATGCATTTGTTCAAAAACCAGATATAGCCCATTTAAAACCAAGATTTGAAGACTGGAAACTTATAAAAGCACAAGCTTTGGTTACAGGAAAACTTTTAATTAAAGACAACAAACTAAAAGTAGAGTTTAGACTTTGGGATTTAACAGCCGCAAAAGAAATGTTGGCTCTTTCCTTTACTACAACACCGGCAAATTGGAGAAGAGTTGCACACATAATTTCTGACAAGGTTTATGAAAGATTAACTGGAGAAGGTGGATATTTTGATACTAGAATAATCTATGTTTCTGAAACTGGACCAAAAGACCAAAGAGTTAAAAAATTAGGTTTAATGGACCAAGATGGGCACAATGTAAAATATTTAACTTTAGGAAATGAACTAGTTTTAACTCCAAGATTTAACCCTACAAATCAATTAGTTACTTACATGTCCTATTTCAAAAATATGCCAAGAGTATACCTTTTAGATATAGAGACGGGAATACAAGAAATAGTTGGAAATTTCCCAGGTATGACTTTTGCTCCTAGATTTTCTCCAGATGGAAAAAAAATTATTATGAGTTTTGCAAAAGACGGTAATTCAGATATCTATTCTATGGATATAAAAACTAGAGTCGTAGAACAGATAACAAAACATCCTTCAATTGATACTTCACCTTCTTATTCACCAGACGGAAAATACGTAGCTTTTAATTCTGATAGAAGTGGTCTTCAGCAAATTTATGTAATGAGAAGCGATGGGACTGGCGTTAAAAGAATAACGCACGGCAAAGGAATTTACGGAACACCTGTATGGTCTCCAAGAGGAGATCTGATAGCTTTCACAAAAGTAAGAAAAGGCAGATTTTATATTGGAGTTATGAGAGCAGATGGAACAGGTGAGAGATTACTTACAGAAAATTTTTATCAAGAAGCACCTTCTTGGTCTCCAAACGGAAGAGTTTTAATATTTTATAGAGAAACTAAATCTGACAAAACAGGAAAAGGCTTTTCAGCCAAATTGTGGTCCATAGATATAACTGGTTATAACGAGAGGAGGGTCAAAACGGAAACAGATGCCTCGGACCCATCTTGGTCCTCTTTATTATCAAAGTAGAGGTATTTTTTGCACAATTTCTGCTTGCAACATCTATATAAATTTGAAATATTACTGACACCTTAAATATATTTAGGAGATAAAATATGAAATTTAACATAGCGCTTAGAAACCTTTTAATAGTTTTGTTTGGTGCTTTAGTTCTATCTGCTTGCTCTACTGCAAAGAAGGGCGACCTTACAGGTGACGTGTATACCGGAACTGAAACTATTGAATATTTAGCTAAGGGTGTTCCGGACAGAGTTTTTTTTGCTACAAACAAATCAAGCTTAACGACAGCTGCTCGAGACACTTTAAGAAAGCAAGCTACTTGGCTTAGAAAAAATAAAGATATTACAGTTACAGTAGAAGGCCATGCTGACGAAAGAGGTACTAGAGAGTACAACTTAGCGTTAGGCGAAAGAAGAGCGAACGCTGCGAAAGATTATTTGATGACGTACGGAATTTCTGGAAAAAGAATTAGTGTAATTAGTTACGGTAAAGAAAAACCAGTTAATCCAGCATCGAATCCTCTAGCTTGGTCTCAAAACAGAAGATCAGTTACAGTAAAAGCTAATTAATTTTATAAATACTAAAGACCCCGTTATTATTTAAGTAATGGGGTCTTTTTTTTGCCATTTTTTTTGTAAATAAATGGATTTAATGATTTTTACAAGAAACATCTTTTCAACAAAATTTATTTTTGTATTCTTTATCATTTTTATTTCTTTCCTCACTTTTCTCAAGGCTGAGGAGGAGCCAACAGACAATGTAAGAAGAGAACTTCAAAAAATTAGTGCTGATTTAAAAACTCTTGAGAAGGCTTTTTACAAAACTTCAGAAATTCAACCTGTTAAAATTTCACCCAACAATCTAAACGAAGATGTTTTGACCAGGCACTTGTTAAAACTGAATGAAATTGAAGAACAATTTCAGGAATTAACTAACAAGTACGAAGAAATCAATTTTAAGATTGATAGATTGTCAAACAGAATTACAAAAATTCAGTCTGATAACCAAATGAGATTTAGTGATCTAGAAAGTTCTGGAGTTAGTCCACAATCTGTTTCTAAAGAGAAAAAACGACTTCCAGGAACTGATTTGCCACAAGATCTTGGAAGAATATCAGATACCGATTTGACGACTGCAAACGAAGTACAGCAAACACAGTCGGTTGAAACTGCTGGGCTAGTGGTTACAGAAAAGAAACCAAGAAAATCTTTGTTGCCCAATAAATCAGCAAAAGAACAATATGATTTTGCTGTAAGCTTCATAAAGGTTGGAGATTATGAAACAGCCGAATTTGCGTTAAGAGAATTTATAGACAAAAATAAAGATAATGATTTAGCAGGTAGCGCACAGTATTGGTACGGCGAAACTTTTAGAGTAAGACAATTATACCAAGATGCTGCCGCAGCATATCTAGACGGTTATCAAAATTATCCTAAAAGCAAAAAAGCAGCAATTAATCTATTAAAGCTTGGAAGCACTTTAGTTAAAATGGGTGAAAAAGAACAAGGGTGCCTAATGATTCTAGGAGTTAAAAAAGAATATCCAAAAGCTAGTCCGTCTGTGCTACAAAAAGCTGAGTATGAAAAGAAAAAGTTTAAATGTTCGAAAACTTAACAACACCTTCCTAAAAGACAAGAAAGTCTTAAATTTATATCTAAAGTTAAAAAAAACCCTATCAAAAAATAAAAACTGTAAATCTTTTACAGTTGCAGTATCAGGAGGACCCGACAGCATGGCTTTAGCAGGTTTAAGCAGTATTTTAATAAGTGAAAAAAAATATAAAGTTTTTTTTGCTCTGGTTGATCACGGAATAAGAAAAAACTCAAGCAAAGAAGCTAAACAAGTAAAGAAATTACTTAAAAAAAATAATATTAGACTAGAGATTTTGAAAAATAAGAAAAGAATAGTTAAAAATATTCAAAAAAATGCCAGAGAAGTAAGATATGAATTGTTATCAAAATTTTGCAAAAAAAACAGGATAAAATATTTAATAACAGCACACCATCAAGATGATCAGATAGAAACATTTTTTATTAGGCTTTCTAGAGGTAGCGGGGTAGAGGGGTTATCCTCGATGAGTGAAAAAACTAAATTACAGCTAGGGATTAATTTAGTAAGACCATTCCTTGACTCAAATAAGAAAGAATTATCCTATATTGCTAAAAAAGTATTTGGAAAAACATTTAAAGACCCAACCAATACCAATCAAAAATTTTTAAGAACAAATGTTAGAAATCTTAAAAAGATTCTGGAAGAAAAAGGTCTCAGCCCAGAAAGAATAGCTCATTCTATAAAAAATCTTTCTCTAACGAAAGATGCGATAAATTTTTATGTTACAAAGTCTATGAAAAAATTGGTTAAATTCAAAAAAACAGAAACAGTTTTAAACTTAATAGCCTTTAAAAAAGAACCTGAGGAGATAAAGTTTAGAATCATTAACAACATAGTTAAAAATAGAGCCAATACTTATTATCCCCCAAGATCTTACAAGGTTGTCAATTTAATCAATCGATTTGACAAAAATAAATTAAAAAAGTGCACCTTGGGCGGATGCCTTTTTGAAAAAAGGAAAAACCTTTTGCATGTTTCAAGGGAATTTTAAAATTTTCACAGTTTATTACGAAATTAAGGACAAATTGCCCTATTTTTAACAATTGTTTTGGTTTCAATATACTTGTTAAAATTATAAAAATACCTATTTATACAGTATGAACTTTAGAAATATAATCATGTGGGGTTTGATAGTCCTTTTATCAGTTGGACTGTTTAACCTATTCCAAGATCCAAGAGGGGCTAAAGTAGAGAATGAACAAATTGCTTTTTCCAAATTTCTTGAGGAAGTTGATGCAGGTAGGGTAGTTCAAGTAGAAATTCAAGGCAATAACATTAAGGGAATATTATCTGATGGATCAAAATTTTATACTTATTCCCCTAACTATCCTGAACTAGTAGGAAAACTTTCTGAGAAAGGAGTTAATATAGTTGCTTCTCCAGTAGAGGATAAAATGCCTTCTCTGATTGGTGTTCTTTTATCATGGTTTCCAATGTTGTTACTCATCGGAGTTTGGATTTTTTTCATGCGTCAAATGCAAGGAGGAAGAGGTGGCGCTATGGGTTTTGGAAAATCAAAAGCCAAACTATTAACTGAAGCTCAGGGTAAAGTTACATTTAATGATGTAGCAGGAATCGAGGAAGCAAAAGAAGAAGTTGAAGAAATAGTTGAATTTTTAAAAGATCCAAAAAAATTTAGAAGATTAGGAGGAAAAATCCCAAAAGGTGCATTGCTTATTGGTCCACCAGGAACTGGAAAAACTTTATTAGCAAAAGCAATTGCTGGTGAAGCAGATGTTCCTTTTTTCACAATTTCTGGATCAGATTTTGTGGAGATGTTCGTAGGGGTTGGTGCCTCAAGAGTAAGAGATATGTTTGAGCAAGGAAAAAAACATGCACCGTGTATAATTTTTATTGACGAAATAGATGCCGTAGGAAGAAGCAGAGGCGCAGGTTTAGGTGGAGGAAACGATGAGAGAGAGCAAACTTTAAACCAGCTTTTAGTTGAAATGGACGGTTTCGACACTAATGAAGGAATTATTTTAATTGCAGCTACTAATAGACCAGACGTTTTAGACCCAGCCCTTTTAAGACCAGGAAGATTTGATAGACAAGTAGTTGTTCCTAATCCAGATATTCTTGGAAGAGAAGCAATTTTAAAAGTACATATTAAAAAAATTAATACTGGGCCTGATGTTAAGCTCAGAACAATCGCTAGAGGGACGCCTGGTTTTTCTGGTGCTGATTTAGCAAATCTTGTTAATGAGTCTGCTTTGTTAGCAGCAAGAAAAAACAAGAGGGTTGTAACGATGTCAGATGTTGAAGAGGCCAAAGACAAGGTAATGATGGGAGCCGAAAGAAGATCAATGGTAATGAGCGAAGAAGAAAAGAAACTTACCGCATATCATGAGGGTGGCCACGCTATCGTTGCATTGAACGAAAAGGCGTCTGATCCAATACACAAAGCTACAATTATACCTAGAGGTAGAGCTCTGGGAATGGTTATGAGATTACCCGAAAGAGACCAACTTTCAATTACTAGAGAAAAAATGTACTCAGATATTGCAGTGGCAATGGGAGGAAGAATTGCCGAAGAATTAATTTTTGGTTATGAAAAAATAACTTCTGGCGCGTCATCTGACATTGATATGGCAACTAAAATGGCAAAAAATATGGTAACAAGATACGGTATGAGCAAGGATTTAGGAACAGTAGCCTATGGAGAAAACGAAGACGAAGTATTTCTTGGAAGACAGATAGCAAGACAACAACACATGTCAGAAGAAACAGCCAAAAAAGTAGACAGTGAGGTTAAGAAAATTATAGATACTAGCTATGAAAGAGCAAAAAAGGTATTAACAGAAAAAATTGATGATCTTCATAAAATTGCTAAAGCATTACTTGTATATGAAACTTTAACTGGTGATGAAATTAGAGATCTAATTCTAAAAAATGTTCAACCCGCAAAACTTTCAAAAAAAGATGAGCAAGATGAAGACAAATCTTCCTCAGCCATTGATACAATTGGTTTAAAACCTAAACCGGCTCTCTAAAGCATAGCATGAGAAAATATTACACAAGAGCGTGTAATTTTTATCATGGAAAAGTTGCAAAACAACTTATTAGATCAAAAAAAGCACTACCGCTGAATGGGAATAAACATTTAGGCTTTGATAAAGTTGAAATTTTTATAAGGGGTAAAAGAAATATCAAAAGTAGCGTGGTCCATTTTTCGGATATTAACAAGCTCAACAAAAATGCAAAAAAAGCAATTAAAAAAGATTTAAAAAAAATAATATCAAAAAGAAAAAATTTTATAAAAAATATCAATTTTTCCACTCCTTCCATAATGGGGATTTTGAATTTAACTCCAGATAGTTTTTCTGACGGAGGCAAATTTAATAAAAAAAATAAATCATTTAAACACATATTAAGAATGATTCAATCAGGTGCAGACATTATTGATGTGGGCGGAGAGTCTACAAGACCAGGTTCTCAAACTGTAAACCCAAAAATGGAATGGAAAAGAATTAAAAATGTCTTAAAAAATTTTAAAAAAAAATACAAAAAAACTTGTTTATCAATAGATACAAGAAAATCTGATTTAATGGTTAAAGGCATTAAATATGGTGTAGATTTGATAAATGACGTATCAGGATTTGGCTATGACAAGTCCTCTATATCAAAATTAAAAAAATATAACGTTTCAAAAGTTCTTCACCATATGCAGGGAACACCTAACACCATGCAAAAAAACCCTAAGTATAAAAATGTATTATTAGATATTTATGATTTTTTTGAAAAAACAATGAACGAAAAATTTAAAGATAAGAAAATTGTCTTAGATCCAGGCATAGGATTTGGTAAAAATTTGAAACATAATTTGACTTTAATTTCTAAAATATCTTTGTTTCATAGCCTTGGACTTCCTATTTTGGTTGGAACTTCAAGAAAGAGATTTATTAACCAAATATCTGGAAAGTATGACAGTAAAGATAGAACGGGTGGAACATTAGCTTCAGTTCTCTTTTTACTGTCGCAAGGAGTGCAGATTTTTAGAGTACACAATGTTAATGAGGTCAAACAAGGAATTCTAGTGTTTAAAAAAATATTATTAAACTAATGAAAAACAAATATTTCGGAACAGATGGAATTAGAGGAACCGTTAATCAAGGAAATATTACAGGAGAAAAATTTTTTAAATTTGGTTTAGCATCCGGAACCTATTTTAAAAACCAAAAAAAATCTAAACAGATTGCTATTATTGCCAAAGATACACGACTGTCTGGGTATACTCTTGAGCCTGCGCTGGTATCAGGACTAGTTTCAGGTGGTATGCATGTTTTTACTCTGGGTCCTTTGCCAACCAATGGACTTGCCATGTTAACAAAATCTATGAAGGCTAATATGGGTATTATGATTACGGCATCTCACAATCCTTATTATGATAATGGTCTAAAGTTATTTGGACCAGATGGAATGAAACTATCTGACAAAATAGAAAAAAAAATTGAAAAACTAATAGATGCCAAAAACACAAAGCAGCTTACAAATCCAAAATTATTAGGCAGAGTTAAACGTTTAGAAGACGGAAATGATAGATATATTAAAATATTAAAAAATAATTTTCCAAATAATTTTCATTTAAGAGGCACAAAAATAGTTTTAGATTGTGCTAACGGAGCTTGTTACAAAGCTGCCCCAAAACTACTAAAAGAGCTTGGAGCAAAAGTTATTCCTATAGGAGTAAAACCTGATGGTTTAAATATTAATGAAAAATGCGGATCAATGTATCCATCTAAAATTAGGTCAGCTGTTAAGAAATTTAAGGCAAACGTAGGAATTTCTTTTGATGGAGATGCAGATAGAATCATAATGTGTGATGAGACTGGCAAAATTGTAGATGGAGACCAGATTATCGCTATGCTTGCTAGAAGATGGAGATCAAAAAAAATTTTGAAAGGTGGTGTAATAGGAACTTTGATGTCCAACTACGGTTTAGAAAAATTTTTAAAGAGTGAAAAAATAAGATTTTTTAGATCTAAAGTAGGTGACAGATATGTTAAGGAAAAAATGAAAAAATTAAATTTTAATTTAGGAGGAGAACAGTCTGGTCATATAATTCTAGGTAAATTTGCAACAACAGGTGACGGTTTGCTTGTGGCACTAGAAGTTCTATTTTCTTTAAGAAAGGGAAAAAAAGCAAGCAAGTTATTGAGTGTTTTTAAACCCCTACCTCAGATTTTGGAGAATATTGTTGTTAAGAATAAAGATATAATTAATAAAGATAAATGCAAAAATGCAATCAAAAATGCCAACAAGTTGATGAGCTATAAAGGAAGAATTTTAGTTAGAAAGTCCGGAACTGAACCAAAAATTAGGATTATGGCGGAGTCATATGATAAGAGTTTAATTTTAAAATGTATAAAGATAATCAAAAGATCTATTAAGTAAATTGAAGCCCAAATCTAAAATTTTAATAATTGCAGGTTCAGATTCTTCAGGGGGTGCAGGAATTCAAGCAGACATTAAAACAGTCACAGCACTCGGTGGGTATGCTATGACTGCAGTTACCGCTGTTACAATTCAAAACACAACAGGTGTAAATTCAGTAGTTCCTATAAGTCCAAAAGAGATAGAAAAACAAATTTTGTTTACATCTAAAGATATAAAACCTGATTGTATAAAAATCGGCATGCTTCATTCATCAGAAGTAATTCTTTCAGTTATAAGAGCCTTAAGGAAAGTTAAGACTAAAAAAATTATTTTAGATCCTGTTATGGTCGCTAAAGGAGGATTTAAATTGATAAACGAAAGAGCAATCAAAACTTTAAGAGAAAAATTAATGAAAAAAGCTCATTTAGTAACACCCAACATTCCTGAAGCCGAAGTTTTAACAAGAATAAAAATCAAAAGTCTAGAAGATATGGTACATGCTGCCAACATTCTGCTTGAATTAGGAGTTAAAAACATCTTAGTAAAAGGCGGGCATAGAAACACGAAAACTATGAATGATGTATTTTTAAGTAGAAAAGGATTGAGAATCTTTAAAAATAAAAAAATTAAAACTAAAAATACTCACGGAACTGGTTGTACTTTATCAAGTGCAATCGCAACTTTTTTCGCATGTGGAAAAACGCTAAACAAATCCTGTGAGCTTGGAATTAAATATGTTAATCAGTCTATCAGATCTAATCTTAATTACGGAAAAGGTCATGGGCCCATTAATCATTTAAGCTCTATTAAAATCGACAGGAAATTTAAATAATGAAAAATATAGTTGTAGTTGGTTCACAATGGGGAGACGAAGGCAAGGGAAAGATTGTAGATTGGCTGTCCGACCAAGCAGATGTTGTAATTAGATTTCAAGGTGGCCACAACGCCGGACATACTTTGGTTATTGATGGAAAAACCTATAAGTTAAGATTATTACCATCAGGAATAGTCAGAAAGAACAAAATTTCTATAATTGGAAATGGTGTTGTTATAGATCCTTGGGCACTATTAGAAGAAATACAAGATGTTAGAAAAAAAGGCATTGAAGTTAACAACAAAAATTTAATTATTTCAGATTCGGCAACCCTTATTTTACCCATTCACAAAGAAATGGATGAAATGAGAGAAAATGCAGCCGGCGAAGGCAAAATTGGTACTACAAAAAGAGGAATAGGCCCTGCCTATGAAGACAAGGTTGGAAGACGATCAATTCGTGTTATGGATTTAGTTTCTGAAAGTAACTTAGAAAAACGTTTAGAAAATATTTTAGTTCATCATAATATAATAAGAAAGGGTCTGGGGAAAGAGGTCTATAAAAAAGATAATTTAAAAAAAGAACTTTTAAAAATTGCTCCAGAAATTTTAAAATTTTCACAACCAGTTTGGCAAAAAATAGATGAATTTAAGAAAAAAAAGAAAAAAATGTTATTCGAAGGGGCACAGGGTATTTTATTAGACGTTGATCACGGGACTTATCCATTTGTTACTTCTTCCAATACCGTTGCGTCTATGGCGTCAACAGGGTCAGGTTGTGGGCCTGACACGATTAACTATGTTTTGGGGATTACCAAAGCATACACAACTAGGGTAGGCAGCGGTCCCTTCCCAACAGAATTAAAAGATAATATCGGTGAACAACTTGGATCTGTAGGAAAAGAATTTGGAACAGTTACTAGCCGTAAAAGAAGATGTGGATGGTTTGACGGTGTATTGGTAAGACAAACTATAAAAATTTCAGGAATAAACGGAATTGCACTTACCAAGCTAGATGTTCTTGATCAACTAGACGAGGTTAAAATATGTATTGCTTATGAACTAAACGGAAAAAAAATAAACTATTTGCCTGCAGCAGCAGACGATCAACTAAAAATTAAGCCGGTATATAAAATATTTAAAGGCTGGAAATCTTCTACTAAAGGGATCAAGGAATTTGATAAATTACCAGAAAATGCAAAAGTTTATGTGAAAGAATTGGAAAAATTTATTGAAACAAAAGTATCTAGTATATCAACCAGTCCTGAAAGAAAAGATACTATTCTTATAGAAAATCTATTTTAAAAAACTAATTTTTTGGTAGCAAATTTTTTGACTTTGTAGAATTAAGCATAGCTTTCTGAAGTTTTTCAAAAGCTTTTGTTTCAATTTGTCTAATTCTTTCTCTGCTAATTTTATATTTTTTGCTAAGTTCATCCAAAGTTTTTGGATTTTCTGAAAGTTTTCTTTCTTCTATTATCTCCCTTTCCCTGTCATTAAGAATTTTTATAGATTGGTGTAATAGAGATTTTTTTTCATCCAATTCTTGTTTTTGAGATACATAAAGTTCCTGATCCAAATCTTTATCTACAATCCAGTCTTGCCACTCACCCTTTTCATCGGACTTAATCGGATCATTAAGAGATTTTTCTTTGCCCATCATTCTTCGGTTCATCGAGACAACTTCTTCAGGACTTACATTTAGTTTGTCTGATATCGCTTGAATCTGTTCTTTTTTCAAGTCTCCTTCTTCACGTGGAGCTATTTGTTGTTTTACTTTTTTTAAATTAAAAAATAATTTTTTTTGTGCTGCAGTTGTTCCCATCTTCACGAGACTCCAAGACCTTAAAACATATTCTTGTATCGATGCTTTAATCCACCACATAGCATAGGTTGCAAGTCTAAATCCTTTATCAGGGTTAAACTTTTTTACAGCTTGCATCAAACCAACATTTCCTTCAGATATTATTTCGGCCATAGGTAAGCCATATCCACGATATCCCATTGCAATTTTTGCTACTAATCGTAAATGACTAGTTACAAGTTTGTGTGCAGATTTTAAATTTCCTCTTTCCTTCCAATTTTTTGCAAGCATGTATTCTTCTTCCGCATCCAAAATTGGAAATTTTTTTATCTGAGCCAGATAAAAAGATAAGCCTCCTTCACCAGAAAGAGAAGGTAAATTTGGAGTTAAAGATTTTGTACTCATTTTTTATATATATTAATAAACTAAAATTTTTCAATTATCAAAATTTTCAAGAAAATCCAACATTTTTTTGAAATCTTCAGGCAATTTTGAGTCAAAACTTAATAATTTTTTCCTTGTTGGGTGAAGAAACCCTAAGCTCTTTGCATGTAATGCTTGCCTATTAAAATCGGAAAGAATTTTGTGAAAATTTTTATCAATTTTTCTAAACTTTAATTTTTTTTTGCCATATTTTTTGTCACCTAATAATGGATTTCCTTTATAAGAAAGATGCACTCTTATTTGATGTGTTCTACCTGTTTCTAAAACACATTCTACTAAACTAATTTTTGGAACGTCTTTGCAATTAAAAACTTTTAATGTTTTATAATTAGTAATAGCTTTTTTTCCTGACACTGTACTAACGGACATAAGCTGTCTATTTTTTTTGCTTCTTGTTAAAAGAGTTGATATTTTTCCTTTAAGAGGTCTAATCACTCCCCAAACAAGTGCCACGTATTTTCTTTTGACGGTATGATCACTAAACTGTTCTGATAATTTTGCGTGTGAGAAATTATTTTTTGCTATTACAAGTAAACCGCTTGTATCTTTATCTATCCTATGAACTATTCCTGGTCTGAAAGTGCCACTTAAATTTGATAAGTTTTTTTTGTATATATGCATTAGACCGTTTACCAAAGTGCCTTCTTTGTTGCCCGCACCTGGATGAACTATCAGACCACTGGGCTTATTAACAATAATTATTTCTTTATCTTCGTATACAATATTTAACTTTATTTTTTTTGGTTTGATATGATCAACTTTATTTTCACTTATTAAAATTTGGATTTCGTTTCCACTTTTTATTTTTTCAGAGGCCGAAAGAACTATTTTTTTATTTATTCTGACTCCCTTTAAAAGAATAACCTTTTTTATCTGCGATCTAGTAAGTGCTTCTAGCTTATTGGTAAGAAACTTGTCTAATCTTAGATTTTTGTCAGAATCTTTTGCTAAAAATGTTATTGTTTTATTCATCTAATAATTTAAAACATATTATATGCGCTCGTAGCTCAACTGGATAGAGCGTCTGACTTCGGATCAGAAGGTTGAGGGTT
>MDTA01182173.1_pt1 | contig 15867 bp, 10 predicted proteins | sample 811151 | NCBI WGS metagenome assembly MDTA01 (sample SAMN05326648, study PRJNA326480) | marine metagenome | isolation source: seawater | place: Indian Ocean: South | collected 2010 | reverse complement strand
TCTTAACATACTTTTATTTTTAATATTCCATTCAAGTGAACTATTATTTTCATTGCTTATCAATAAATAAATACTTTTTTCATCTTGACTGTCAGAATTAGTTACTAAATTATCAAATGCTAAATCAAGCTCTTGAATAAAAATATTTTTATCATTCAAATCATAATAAAAAATTTTATCATTATTACTAAAAATCAATGAAATACAAATTATAAAAAAATGATATTTTTTAATTATATTAAACATAAAATTTATTCATTGCTAAAATATTTAGATGCTGCAATTAGCTCATTAGTATATGGATGATTTTTTTTATTAATCTTTAATTCAAATTTTCTTGGCTGATTAAACTCTTCAACAATTTTACCTTGTTTACTCATTAAATCACCATACATTACTACTACTCTATTGCAAACATTTGAAACAACACCAACATCATGTGAAATTAATACTAAAGTAAGTGGATTTTCTGAATCTTTTCTAAGTTTCCACTCATCGATCAAATAATTTAGAATATCTAGTTTTATTGACGCATCTAAGCTTGCAAGAGGCTCATCAGCTATTATTATTGAAGGATTCATACACATCACTTTTGCAATACTAACTCTTCTTCTTTCTCCTCCACTAAGAGAACCATTAGTAGCAAGTATTTTATTTTGATCTAAAAAATTTTCATATTTTATATTTTTATTTAAGAATTGTGTTCTTATAACCTTATCATAAATTATTTTTAAAAGATCATTTTTTTTCATTTTCGGGTTACCAATTCTAGCAGATTCCAATAATGTGTTTATAACAGGCATTTTAAGATTTAAAGCAGAACGTGGATTTTGAAAAATCATTTGTACATCTTTTCTTAATTTTGTCAAATTTTTATAACTAGTATTTAAATAATTTGTTTGATTACCCATATGATCAAATAAAAGTTCTCCATCTAGAGATGAAACTCCAAAATTATCTTTTTCACTCTGATTTATTAAACCTATTAGTACTTTCCCTATACTTGATTTACCACATCCACTTTCCCCAACTAATCCTAAAAAATCTCCTTTATTGATACTCAAATTAAAATTTGGACCAATTTCAAAATTTGAACTTAAATACTTTAAATGTAAATTTTTGAGTTCTAATGCTTTCATTTATTATCCTTTAAAAACGACCAACATTTAACCCATGAAATTGTTGGATCTTCCTCAATTAGTACATCTCCATTTTTTATATCTATTGCAGGAGGGGTAAGCTTTGAACATAAATTATTTTTTGATTTATGTTCACATACTGAGTAGTATGAACATCCACCAAATTTTTTATCATCTGGGACTTTGTCAGAAGATATGTTTACGCTTGTAAAATTGGACTTCGTTATATTAATTAATTTTTTTGTATATGGATGGTGCTTTTTTGATTGAATAAAATCTTTTGATAACCCATTTTCAATAATTTGCCCCTTATACATGACATTCATTCGAGTTGTTGCTCTCCTCACCATATTTAAATCATGTGAAATAAATATCATTGAAAATTTTTGAGAAATAGTTTTTTTAAGATCTTTAAACTTTTCAACTACAATTTTCTTCAAAGTTACATCTAACCCTGTTGTTGGTTCATCAGCAATTAATAATTTTGGCTTAGTAAGTGAAGATAAAACAATCATAGCACGTTGACCTTGACCACCACTTAATTCTCTGGGCAACGCATTTTTAAAACTATCATCTTTTAATTTTACATTTTCTAAAATTGAATCTATATCATTAGTTTCATTTGAAGGATGTAATTTTTTTAAATTAGTCATTTGTTTAATCATAGACCAATATGGATTCATAAAAGAAAGAGGATCTTGAAGAATTATTGAAACAAATTTTCCAGGAATATTATTAGATTTTGAAGATTTTAGGATTTCATTAATATTTTTTTTATTATCTAATGGAATGATTTTTTTACATAAAATAAAACAATGTGTATATATTAATTCATCTTTTGATAAAATATAAAAAAAATCCTTATATTTTTTCCCAAATACAACTTTTTTATTATCACCATTCTTATTGTAAAGGTAAAATTCTGTTTTTGATGATAATAAAAGATTTTTATCAAATGAAACCTTCCCATTTTCAACTTTGTAATGATCTTCTGAAAAATAAGTATTTGATAAAATTTTATTAAAATATTTTCGATTATTGGTATTCAGTAAATTAATTTTTTGATTATTTTTTAAATCATTAAAGACAATTTTTCCTGATACTATCCCTGGATCAAAATCAATCATTCCAAAAATAGTTTTCATAGTTAAACTCTTACCACAACCTGATTCACCTACTAAACCTAAATATTCACCTTCAAACACAGCTAAATTAACATCTCTCAAAAGTGTATAAGACTTTTTCTTTTCTCTAAAAAACTGTAAAAAAATATTTTGTTCTTTACTCACATTTTTTGAGAATGCAATCGTTAATTTTTTTATATCTAAAATTTTATTCATTAATTTTCCATTACAAATAGAACTCTTTGTCCTATCCATCTAATAGTTAAACACAGTAAAAAAATTAATAAAAAAGGGAATACAGTCATGTAAATTAATTGAGTATTAGTTATCCCTCCGATGACTAGTGATGGTAGCGTACTCTTCGACTCAAATATTAAATTACCTAATGAAATTTGACTAGGCATTGATCCTAACTGATAAACTGTTAAAAATATTTCCATCATTACAGAAAAAAGAAAAAAGTTTATCATATTAATAATAATCAATGATTTTGATTCATAATATAAAATGTGTTTAAAAATTAGCTGAGGCATTGTTAGCCCTGAAGCTTTAGCAGCAAGTATAAATTCTTGTTTCCGTAAAGATTTAATTTTATCGCTCAATGGCATTGAGAGTTTATGTGTGTTAAATAAAGCAATTATTGTAATAATTAATTGCATTTTCATTGAATTATTCTGCGCTTCAATAAAATAATTAACGTAAATGACACTTATGATTAATATGATTAAAAACGGTAAACTATTAGATATTTCTGTTATTACATTTACAATAAATTTTAGCAGATATTTAGGTTTTTTAATTATATTTATTCGTTTACCTGGTAAATCATTAATTAAACCTAATACTAAACCAAATATTATTCCAAAAAACATAAATAACAAACATCCAATAATTGAAATTGAAACATTATATGTTATTGCCTCTGACATTATTAACGCAAAATCTTGATCAAATTCATTTGTACCTAATGGACAATTAATATCTGTAAATGCTACAGTATACTCAGATCCACATACCTCATCATACTCAACATCCCATGGAACAATATTTTTCCAAAAAGATAGCAGAATTAAAAAACCTAGTGATACAAAAAATAAAAAGTTAATTAGATTTTTCATAAATTTATCGTTTGTAATCCATTAAATAAGTTATAATAATATTTTTCATAGTATTCACTGTACAAATTGTAATAATAACTAACATTGAAATAGCTAAAAATAAATTGGGTTCTGATATCAAAGAAATATCATGATCAGATATAGTTTTTGTCTGAAGTAAAAAATGTTCGAAAAGCAAATAACCTAATCCAGATCTTTGAAAAATAATTTCATAAATCATAACATTTGAAAAAAATAACATCCATGCACCCATTATTTGATTTATACTATCTATAGTTAGACTTCTTTTCATATGTTTTAAAACATTATCACCCCATGCACGCGCAGCAACAATGAAATCTCTAGAATTTAAATCAGACATGTCATTAAACTGTGAAGACGAAATTTCAAAAAAAGCATTTGTTCCAATACAAATCATAATAATTGCTATCAAATTAGATATATTTGTCTCAAATAACGATAAAATAAACAAACATATAATAATTATATGAACAGACGATAACCATTCTATTGCCGTTTTAATAAATTTAGCAACTTTATTAACAATAATATTCTTATGAACGATTATTAGGTAATTGAGTATACTCGATACAATGAAACATATAATCAAAGATATTATGGATAAAAAAATTGTATTGAAATACTTAGGACCAATTTCAAATTTTGATGCATCATTTGAGAAATCAAAAAAAATAATTTGTTTTGACTGAGAATCTAAACCATAGTCTCCAATAAGAAAACTAAATAACCATTCACAATAATTCAAAAAAGTTTTAGCTAATGAATTGTCATAAGATATAATGAAAAACATTGCTAATCCTGTAAAAAAAATCATAAAAAAAAGATTAATAATTTTCTGATAAACAAAATTTTTCATTTCTCTTCATTTTTTCTTGGTTCAATTTTCCAATCAGTAACAGTTCCAAAAAATGTCATTGGTGTAACTGTAATATTATCAACAATTTCTCTATAATAAGTTTTTGCTTTTACAGTCCATAAAAATAAATATGGAACATTTTCCCAGCAATGCCTATGAATTTCTTGGCCCTTTTCTCTTCTGACTCTAACAACATCTGTATTATAATCTTTTAAAAGCTGTTCTAAAATTGGATTATAATATCCAGTTATATTTGATGAGGAATCATATTGAAATAGTGGTGCTATATTTGTTTTCCAATCAAAAATATATTCTTTAAATACAAGATCCCATTTTTCAGTATCATTTAATTTATTTTTAAAGATTGCATATGTAGATGCAGGATCTTCTTTAATATTAATTTTACATTTTTTAAAATACTTAATAATTTTGTTAACTGCTTGCCTAGTGTAAGACCCTTCCGGAACGTCAATCTTATTATATAATAATGTGAATTCTAAATCCTTCCAAACCGCTTTTTCAAAATCAAATACTTGTAAATATTTTTCACCTTCAACCTCTTTAATTTGAAATCCTCCATCAACTAATAAATTAATAACTGATTGATAATCAAATTCCCATTTCCCACCATTTTGTTCACATGTATACTTATCAATACTTTTCTCATCAGTACAAATTGCTGAAAATCTATCATAAGTATTTTGAGCATATATTCCAAAATCAGGATTAAATGGGCCAGTTAAATCTTTAGCCATATTTTCTCTTCCACCTCTATTATAATATTTATCAATAATTTTTTGATCATCTATAATCATATCAAAAATTATCCTAAAATTCTTATCTTCCAATAATGGCTTTCTAGTATTAAAAGCTATACCCATCCATGAATTCTCAGCATAAGGATAGGACTGTATATGATCTTTTTGAGATAAATCATCTTTTAATTTTTTACTATCAATTTCTTCTACTAATATATCTATACATGTATTATTTCCATCAGAATCAATACAGCTGTCCTTATCTTTTATTAAGTTTTTAATTACATTACCAATCTCAGGGTCTGTAACCATATCAATCTTTTTTACTGATCTTGCTTCAGTATACTCCTTTTGCCCGTGATAATAAATATTTTTATTTAAAGATATACTTTTCTTTTCTCCATCTAGCTGAATTGATTCAATATAAAAAGGACCTGCCCCAATAGGTTTTTTTGTAAATTTTCCAAATTTATCTAATGGAGAATCTTTTATTAAATGCTTAGGTAATATGAATAAATTTGGCAAATAAAAATTAACTGCATTTTTAAAATCACTTAATGCAGCAGAATCATTTTTCTTAAGTAAAAATTCTGTATCATTTATTTTCTCTATATCTAAAAGATTAACTATATCTAAATAATCTTTTCTTTCACTTTCCTTATACAGTTTTAATGAAAATTCAATATCATCTGTACTAATAAAAGTTTTATCTTTCCATTTAATCTTACCAGAGTTAGAATATTCTCTAATTTTAAAATGAAAATTGGATTCAACTTCATTATATTTTGGGATTCTATCAATTAAATCAGGTATTGGCTGAAACTTAGTATTATTAGTTACTAGTCTTGCATTAACTAATTCAGAAAATCTTAACCATCTAAAAGAATCATCAGAATATATTGGATCAAGATGATCAACTTCAATATAAGTCTCAGCATATCTAATTCCATAGTATGTATTAGCACTTAAAAAATTAATTGCTAATAAAAATAATGACGAAATTATCGTTAAATATTTATAAAAATTTTTCATCTAATCATCGCTCCTATTAATAAAAATTATTTAATTATAGCACCCATCCATAAATCGATTTGATCTCTCAATCTCGTGAATGAGGGATCAACTATATCTGCATCAAAAGTTTTAGTATAAACTCTATTAAATCTACCATTCCACATTGGTAATTGACCTCCATGCCAAATTCCTAGCCTGAATGAAGTAAGTAATGTATAGCCATAATTATTATATCTAAGGCATCCATCACAAATTTCCTCCATATCAATTTGATGATATACATTAATACATTTAGTCCAAAAATCATTTATTTTAGAATCAGCTAAATCAACCCAATCATCACTTTGATTTGCAAAATGATTTTTGAAAATTAACTCAGATTCTGCAATATATAATTCAACGGGCATTATATCATCTTCAAAATCTTTACAATTAATATTTTTTATACTTCTATTATTTAATAAATCTAAATTATTGATTTGTCTTTTCATTTTGAATAAAGTTCTTATTGAATTATTATTCATCTTTTTATAGATTTTTTTTACTTCATCTTTTTTAATAACTTCATTTAATTCTGCCTTAACTAAAAAATCAACTAAATCAATTTGAAAACGGTTTACATATTCATCATTTAATAATTCAATTATCAAATTAATACTATCATCAACTATAAATGACTTCATTGAATTTTTATCAGATTCTAATAAAAAATATTTAATTTGTGCCTGAAAAACATAATCATTTTCTTTTGATTCTTTCAAAAAGTCTTCTAAATGTGATTTTGCCTTATTTAAATATTTCTTTGCTTTTTGATTGAAAAAATAAGGATTATAAATACGTAATTCCCCTTGACTTTTATCATTTAAATCAACATACTCAGAAGGATTCAAGTTAAAATAATCAAATTCAATAATTTGATTTGTACCATATGTTTTACTTATAAGTTCTTGATATTGATTATATTGATTTAATTTGGTATTAAAATCTGTTAAACTATTAACTTTATAGTTGATAATCGGAATTTTCTCACCATGCTTATCAGAACGAGGAATAAAATACAAATTTTTGTTAATTTCAGATAATAAATTTCTTGCAGCTAAATATTCTTTATACCTCAAAAAGTATAATGATCCTAAAGCAAAATTCCTTGAAGATAAATTATCGAAATCAGCATTTAAAAAAAATTTTTCTAAATGGTACAAATGATTAATTAATAATTTATCAAAGTTTAAATTTGGATCATTATACAGAATATCATATACTTTTTTAATATTTAATTCAATTTCAACTTGATTCGTGTTTTGTTCTAATTCCTTAAATGAAAATAAATACTTAAAAATTAAGCCTATAAAAAAAGTTGTTAATAATAATACTAAAAAATTTCTTCCCATTTTATTCACATTCCATTCTATTATTATCTATTAATGAAATAAATGCTTCTTTTTTATTGTATGGTACATCTTTAGCATATTTAAATACTTGATCATATAATTGTTTATTAATTTGACAAATGACTTGATACTCTTCGTCAAAATAATTTCCAGCAAATATTTTACTTCTATACATTAAATCTGCTATTGAAGCCAATAGAGTTAATCGTAATTCCAAATCTCCTTTTTCACAATTTCTTCCAATGATTTGACAAACTCTATTATACGTTTCAAAATTTTCTGAAATCATACCATTATCATCCCAATAATCTGAAATTTTAACCCATGAATCAAATTCTTCAAATTCAAGATCTCTAGTTCTTATCTTTGATAATGAAGCAGTAAAAGCCTTATTATAATCAGGATTTGTTTCACATTCATTTACAGAAGTAATGATTTTTTGATAAAAATCAGATGAGGATTTAAATTCAGAACTAGAATATTTGTCTTCTGCGAGCCATTGAAGAACTTCGCAATAATTTAAATCTTTTGAAATCTCTAATGGTTTTGTTTGTTCAATATTTATATAATCTGAACAAATTTCTTGCCAATCAAAATCATTTTTATTTTTAGATTCAAAACAATATATATATTCATCAGGAATAGATAAATTAATATTAGTTATATTTTTATTTACAGTCAAATTAATTGAACGCTGCTTTGAACTAATATTTAAATTGCTCATAATGTCATAATCTAATTTGTAATCTCCATACTCATCTAAAACTATATTCTTTGAATCATTTATATTGAATTCTTTATTATTATTTTTATTTTTTAAAATAAGATTTTTAACATTTTTATTTTCAAATATAATTTCTGGTTTATTAATATAAATATCTTTTTTAAGTGATTCATTATTAATATCTAATGAAATATTTTGTTCCAGTTGAATTGTCTGAGAATCAACAATTAAATTGAAAATAAATTTGTAATCACCAGATCTAAAAACATCTATTTCAGATGTCCCATTCCTTAAATAGAATGTTGACTTAGAATTAGGTCTGGGACTTACTTCTATTAATCCATTTATTTCATCAGATAATATTTTTCCACTTAAATTATCTATAGTTTGAATTTTTAAGCGTAAAGGTCTTGTATTTAAAATAACATCAAATTGCTCATTATTTTTTTTAAAAATATATTCATTTACTAATTTTTCGTGGTATTTTTTATCACTAATAAAATTGCATTCAACAGGAATATTTAAAGATTTATGGCTAATAATTGCTTTGCCCTGTTCATTTGTAAAAAAACTAAAATCTTCAGCTTCAATTTTAATATTTGATAATGGCTCTCCCATCCTATTTCTAACAACAATAAACTGTTCTAATTTATCTAAATTTATAGATAGTTCATTTATGCTACCATTTGTTTTGATATTTTTAATTCTTTGATTATAATAATCTTTAGAAAAACTCAATGAATATTCTTTATTATCAATTGCTTTTATCTTAAGCTTCCCGTTTGATTGGGTTTTACCTTTTCTTTCACCATCAACAAATACATTTACGTTTGATAAATAAGAACTATCTGAGGAATCGAATAGATTTAAATAAATATATGGCACTGGACTTAAATTAAAATCATATAACAATTCTTCATCTGAAAAAATAAATTCCATTTTTTTATCAAAATAATCTATTCCTCCATCACTGAAAGAAACTTTGAATTTTTGGCTAATAAAATCTGGTGTGAATTCAATATAACCTGACTTATCTGACTCATAGTCTAAATCATTAATTTGAACAACCATATTTTCTATTTTTTGTCCATTCTCTTTATTAATTAATGATAATTTGACTGTTGGTAAATCATCCAAATAAACATCATACCTATTATCATCACCTGGTACTAATTTTATCTCTTTTTCTTTTGAATAAAACTTATCAACAATAAATTTAATTTTTTCAATAGGGTTAGAGTATTTGATTCTTTTTCTTAATCTTCCAGATTTCATTGTTTCACCAAAAAGTTCATCATTTATTAAAATTTTAACATCGTTAATACCTTTACCATTTTTATCATAAACATTTAGTATAACAAAAGTTTTTTGATATAAACCTAAATCAAATTGTTCCATTATATTAGATTTTTCAGCTGATATTAAAATTTCAGAATCCTGATAAAAATCATCATCATCATAAACACTTAATTTGTATTCCCCAAATTCTGAAAATTGAATAATATATGTTTTATTTTTTTTATCAAATTCGTAATTAACTATTTTATCATTATCAATTTTCAAACCAGAAATATTTTTGTTAGTATTGTAATCATAGCATTTTAACCGATAAGTTATGGTTTTTAGAATGATATCTTGGGTATTTCTTCCAGGCTTCAGATTTAATGTATAATCTTCATCAATAAATCCATTTTTTAAACATCTAATAAAAATAGGTTTATCAGTAAACTTTAATTGATATTTAAAGTTACCTTTTTGGTTAGTTTGACCTACTTCTTCATCGTTAATAAAAATAGTTGCATCTCTTAGTTTTTTTGAATCTAGGTCGTTAACACTAAAATATATATTTGTAATTCTATGAATGTTTAAAGTTTCTACTTTTAAATTGCTTCCATTTGAAATATTTAAATAAAATTCCGTTTCTTCGTAATTATTATTTTCATCAATAATTAAAATTTTATAATCTTTATCTAAATAAGGAAAATTAAGTTTATATTTATCATCATTAATAGATTCATTAATCAATTCATCATTATATATGAAAGATAGACCTTTTAAAATATCATTAGTTTGAGAATCAACAGCTTTGATATATGTATAAATAGGCTCTATTTTAACTTTATGAGTAGATAATTCAGGATCAAGTACATATGAATTATTTGTTTTTTTATAATAAGGAACGTCAATATCAAAGCTTATCTGTTTTGAAATAAATTCACCAAAAAAATTATAATATAAATAACCGTTTGAATCAGTTTTATCAAAATAATCTTCAAGATGACCATTTACTTTTACATTAATATTTTTTAATGGAACACCATTATCTAAATCAATAAATTGTATTTTTTTTGTTATTTCTCTAGAAACATTTACCACATATTCTCTTTTAGATGGTAAATCTAGATTTATATAAATTTGTTCTGTTGGATTAATATCTAAAGTTGAAACTATTATCGGAATATCTTCACCTAATTGTATTTTTCTATCAATTAATTCATCTTTAGATATTTTTAAAGAGTAATAGCTCCCTTTATTGATGACGTTAAATGGGATTTTATTAATTTCGAAAGATGCATTGTCAACAGATTCTTTAGTAAATAAATCAACTACTTTAACATTAAATTCTAAATCAACATTTGAAAAAATATTTAAATTATATGGCTCACCTAAGCCCCTTGAGTTTAAACTATTCCAATCAATATAATTATTTTTATCTAAGACTAAACTATATGAATTATTGGATGATTCTATTTTAATTCCAGTACCTTTATTTAAATCAAGCATAAAAGAAGCTTTACCATATGAATCAGTTACCAATGATTCTAATAGTTCTCCATTATCACTATAAATTTGAAAAGTAATATTTGATACACTATTTTTTAATAAAAAATCTATTTTCTTAAATTTTGGATAAACTGATTTTTCTGTTTCATTTTTATTAAAGTCGTAATCTATTAAATCATTTTTTTTGTCTTTTGATAAGTATTCATTTTCTATATCAAATTTATAATTACAGCTTCCATCATTAATATCTGCATTAGGATTAAAATTATTAGCATTTTGATCAGTACAACCAAAAATTTTGATTTTTACATTATAATCATACTTTTCTGATGTATGGAATATACATGATCCATCATCAATATTTGCTTTAAAATCATAATTTTCAGCTAGTGTATGCGTACATCCATAATAATAGTAAACACAGCTTCCATCATTTTCGTTTGCATTAGAATTAAAATTTTTAGCTATTGGGTCCATACATCCAAAAACCAATTTATAAATACAGCTCCCATCATCTTTATTTGCTAGAGAATTAAAATTTTTTGCCAATGGATCTATACATCCAAAAACCAATTCATAAATACAGCTCCCATCATCTTTGTTTGCTAAAGAATTAAAATTTTTTGCCAATGGATCTATACATCCAAAAATAGACTGTTGAGAATTAAAATTACTAAAATCATAACAAAATAAAATGCATGTAATATTTAATATAAATGAAATTTTAAGTAATATTTTTTTCATATTTTTCCCTTTTTATAAGACTAATCAGAATTAGGTGTAAAATTACCACCTCCTTGTTTAATATCAATACTATCAATTTTCAAGCTAATATTTGGCATTTTAGTTAGTACAATTTCATATAAATTCATAATTGTATCCATACGAACCTTTAAGTTACTTGGTGAATTAGCAATATAGCCTGGTTTTTGAATACTTATATTATATTTCATATCTTCACTAAACAAATCTGAATCTATTAAAAATTTACCATTATCATCAGTCTCTACAATTATATCAACGGAGGGAATTGTTGAAACTCTTGCGCCAACAATTGGATATTTACCACCTACAGTATCAACCAATGTACCTTCTAAGCAAGTACTATTACAATTATAGTTAGATTCTGAAATATCAGTTAGATATTCATCTTCATACTTAGCGTCATCTTTTAAATTAGATGCTGAACACCCAAAAATCAAAATAAATACTAAATACCAAGCAATATACTTCAAAAATAAATTCACTATTATTCCTCCTTCATTATAATTCTAAAACCAATACCTAAAGTACTATCTTCATTTATTTGACTATGATTTCTACTAATTAATAAATCAGAAGCACTCGATAAATAATTACCACCCTTAGCCATACATTCATCATTTCCATTTAATGTCCATTCCATAACATTTCCCGCCATATCAAATAATCCAAATGAACTAGGCCAATTATGCAAACCAACTCCAACAGTACCTGTAGAGTCACTTGGTAAATCGCTATTTAAATAATTTGCATAGTAAGCATCAATTTCATTTCCCCAAGGATATTGATAAAATTGATTAGTGAAAATATTGAACCCTGCAGCATATTCCCACTCATCAATTGTTGGCAAAGAAAATTCATATTGATCCCCTATGATAAAATCTTCAAATTGATTTATATAATTTTTTGCTGAATCACAATTAGCTTCCATTGGAATCTCTCCTTGAATTTGGAGACTAGATTGAGTAACTTCATAAATCTGCATATAAAAATCGTTACCATTGTTGATATTTGAATTTTGATTTTCAATTAGTCTAAAACCTGATAGTTGATCATCTAAGGTTTCAATATTAACTAACTGGTTATAAAAATTATAACTGTATTCTCCTAAAAATAAAACAAAGTATGTATTATCATTTACAGATTCTAAATCAAAAATTCTAGTTTGATTAAATACATTACCACTCATTATTGTTTCATCCAAATCTATTATATAATCTGGACTAATAGATGAAACATCACCATCGTTCTCATAAAATATAATTTGATTATAAAATGAAAAATTAATATCATCAACTACATATATTCTAGAATCATCAGAAGATAAAGCTTTTGAAGATAAATTAATATTATTTCTAGTAAAACTTATATCTAAGGGATATGTGGTCGTATCTGATGAAACACCTTGGTTTTTATAAAAATATTTTAAGATATATTCAGTATTGGGATTAATACTACAATAATCCAGACCAATATCAATAGTAAAAACTTGGTCAATATCAATAATATTATTATTAGACGAACATAAATTTAAAAATATATTGTCCATTGTTATTGATTGATCATTTAAAGAAGCAACAAGTTTTTCCTCAACTAGCTCATTTGTAGACTTATCATAAATTAATCTATGAAGCTCTGTATCTTTTATTGATGTACAAGATAATGCATCATGGTTAATATTAAAAGCTAGGCAATCACTATCATATCCCAAGTTAACATTACAACCATTTTGATTAAATTCTATAATTGGACCCTGCACATTTAAATTTAAATCTACTTCTGGATTATCTGAACTAAATTGATTATTTGATAAATTATAATCAACTAATATAGTAAAATAATTATGTTGTCCAATATTATCAAAGCTATCAGTTTTATAATGATAAATATTATTTTCATCTAAAAAATATTTGTCAAGCATATTATCAAATTCAGGATTAATTGATAAATAGGTTGGCTGTATAGAAAAATCAAAACTCGAATTATTACTTGAATAAATCAAAAACTTAAAAGCTGAACCTGAACAATTTTCTTGATTAGAAATATCATATTCCCACGTTAGTTCATAATTATTAAAATCATCTAAACATATATTTAAATTTTTAACTGGACAGTAATAATCAAGAGAAACCATAGAAGGCAAATTATCATCACATGATGAGAGTAATAAAAAAAGAATTATAAAAAAAAATTTTACCATTTAATTTTATCCTTAAAAATTTGATCCAAGTAATAATTTGATAATATATTCAAAATTATAGCTAAACCTGCATACTTCCTAAATTCATTTTTAGAATTATAAGCTAAACTATATTTATTCTCTACAAAAGTTCTATTTAAAGAATTAGGGTTCATATTATAATTTGATAAAGCTTGATTATATTCTGACCTGTAATCAATAAATTTTTGATATGAATTATGAGAAAAAGCTACTGTCATTAAATACATACTCAAGTGTAATGAAGAAATCCATTTTTTATCCTCAAAATAGAAAAGACCTAAGCCAGGCAAAGCTATATTCAAGGTATGAGATATAGGTTTTGACTTTTTATAAAGACTTATCTTGTTCATCTTTGAAAAACTATTGAAGTTCGAACTATCTTTAAACTCTATCAAAAATGGAAATGGCGAAGCATATTTTTCTTCTTGCATAAGTGATAAATATTTTCCCTCATAATTAGATCTAAACTCATAAAAATCATCAATTTGAATACCTTTTATAGAATTGTTGTTTTTAAAAGAAATCAAATTAATTTCAGGATCTACATCGGTCATACTTATCCCCTTATTATTCTGTAGCTTTAAACGTGCTACGGGGAATTTATCTCTTACTTGTATTTTAATTGATTCTCTATTATTACATACTGTATAGCAATCTTGGCTCAACTTTTCAATCCGTTTATTACAATCACATAATAGATTTTTCTTATTTATATTAAGAGGCCTGTTAGGTTCCTCCAAAAGAAAGTTTCTACTAATATTTTTAAATTCAAATTTTTTCGATATTTTTGTATCACTCTCTAACTGAATATATGAGTTAACATATAATGGAATATCATAAATGATAATACTATTTTTATCATCATTAATAATGTATGAATCTTTATTGGGGTTTAATTTCTCACCATTCCTTATTACCTCATAATTCTCATTTAAATCCAAATCAACAATCTCTATACTTGTCAAAAAATACCTATTTAAGAAATCAGTTATAAAAACTTTTATTTCCTCATCGATATTTTCTTCCATAAACTGGAGATTTCTTTTTTTATATGAAGCTAATTTACCCGAGCTTAATATTTTAGCTGAATCTGCATTTTTTATTCTTATTTCAATATAATCATTATTATCTTTATTACTATCATACATTATAATCTGAAAAATAATATTAACTTTATTTGACCTAATTTTTTTATCTAAATAAATGTTACGCTTTTGATCTTTCAAAAACTTTCTCAGTTTTTTATGATAATCTTCAGTTAAATTAATATTTTTATTTTTTAAATAACATAGACCATTTTTAATAAGCAATTCATCAAAGTTTTTTATAAAAATTGATTCTAATTTTTTTTGGAAAGATTTATAATTCTGATTTTGATAAAGTTGTCTAGAAGATTTTACATCAAATGATGATAAATAATTAATAGATTCTAATGTTTTACCTCCATCTACAAAAACTTTAGAAGCATGACATTCATCTGTTGCATGTAAGTAAGATGCTAAAAATATTATTATTAAATATATAATCTTGCACTCCCTTTAGTATTTTTTATATAGGCAAAATATTTTTAATGGCTAGAAACTAAGAAACAAGAAAACACAATTTAATTTAAAAAAAATATTTCAAATTAACAATTTAATAAAAAAAACACTTATGTCGTAAAAATTGCAATTTAATAACACAATTAATTGATGTATTAATAAATAATTTATTAATTACTAAATTATGAATAATGAATAACTTAGATTTAAAAAAATACAATATAAAACTCCTTATAGATTTTGATAGTACATTCATTAAATCTGAGTCTTTAGAAATTATATCAGAGATATCTTTAGCAGAAAACAACAATAAAAATAAAATTATCTCAGAAATAAAAGAATTGACAGATTTAGCAATGAATGGGGAGCTATCATTTGGTGAGGCATTATCAAAAGGGATTAAATTAATCAAAG
>MDTA01081681.1_pt1 | contig 15867 bp, 15 predicted proteins | sample 811151 | NCBI WGS metagenome assembly MDTA01 (sample SAMN05326648, study PRJNA326480) | marine metagenome | isolation source: seawater | place: Indian Ocean: South | collected 2010 | reverse complement strand
TTATAAATATATATACCTCAAAACTTTTAGAAGTTTCAACTATTAGCGATTTTAACTTACCCCAGTCAGCTCGGGTACCTGTTACAAAAATTATTTTTTTACTCAAAATCAGTCCAATTAAGATGTTTGTCTTTTTTAATATTTTTTAAAGCTTTTTTACCAATTATACTATTGAAAAATTCTGCCTTAATTTCACCAGTTCCCGGTCTTTTAACCCATATTTTATTTGAGTCTAAAATTTCACCTTTTTTTATTTCCTTTATTGAAACAACCGTTGCAAAAGCAAAGTCAATTGTAACTTTTTCTTCTTTTGCTGGAACTTTTTCTCCACCCAACATTGATTTAATTAACTTACTATTAGTTATCAATTCTTTACAATTAGCCTCATCCATTGAACAAATTATATCAGGACCACTTCTTTCATATGTGTCAGTAAAATGTCTTTCAATAATTGAAGCACCAAGAGAAATTGCTGCATATGAAGATAAGTTATCAGTAGTGTGATCACTTAAACCGATTGGAATATTGGGGAAAGCATTCATTAATGCTTGCATACCTCCAAGTCTAACAAGGTTGTGAGGTGTAGGATATAAATTTGTAGTGTGGAGAAGTGAATAGTCAATTTTATAATCTTCCAATATTTTAACACTCTTTCTAACACTGTTCAGATCATTCATGCCAGTGCTTAATATTACAGGCTTATTAAATTTACAGATGTACTCTATAAGAGGGTGATTATTACATTCACCACTTCCAATCTTAAAAGCAGGTACATTCATTTTTACAAGCCTATCAACAGCTGCCCTTGAAAAGGGAGTAGATATAAATATCATTTTTTTTCTCTCAACATAATCCTTTAGTTCTAGCTCCTCTTCATAATTTAATGCAGCATTCTTCATAATTTCATAGATAGATTTTGTTGAGTTACCCGGAATAACACTTTTAGCCTCACTACTCATTTCATCTTCAACAATGTGGGTTTGGTGTTTTACTACCTCTACACCAGCTCTTTTTGCACTATCTACCATTTCTTTGGCAACTTTGAGAGATCCGTTATGATTTATTCCAATTTCTGCAATAATTAAGGGATCTGAATTTTCATTAATTTCTCTATTTCCAATATTCATAATCTTAACTTATAATTGAAAGAATGCTTTGGTTCCAATTTTCATGAGTAATTTTTTTTGAAATTTTTATTGAATTTGAGCTTAGTTCTCTTTTTGCCTCTGCAGACAGAGAAATAAAATTCTCAAATGCAGTTTTTATTGACAGTTTGTTATATGGATTAAATTTAAATCCATTATAGCCCTCATGAACCAGATCATATGATGATCCACATAATTCTGATGCTAAAATTGGTAATCCAAGCGCTGACATTTCATGAGAGACAACTCCCCATGGCTCATAGATGCTTGGCAAACAAAAAACATCGCAATTTAGCGCAATTTCAATAATTTTTTCCTGAGTTTTTAAGCCAACATAATTTACATAATTAGACTCTTTAATTTTGTTTGCTAAATAACCTTCTCCAATAATAGTGATAATATGGTTTGACTTATTTTCAGAATTTATTTTATTAATTACTTCTACTAAACTTAAAATATTTTTTTCTTTTACAAGCCTACCAATAAAGAGTATGTTAAGGTCATTATTATGATATGTAAAAATCTTTGCTCTTGAAAAAAATTTTTTATCAGCCACATAGAATCCGGTTAAAATATTTCTCTCATTAAATCCAACTTCTAAACCGTATCTTTTTTGAGATTCCCCAACTCCCCAGAACTTATCAAAGTATTGTTTGTAAAAAAAATTTTTAAAAATTTTTTTAAAAAATTGTTTAAATGAGGGAGAATACATTGTGTCTTGAATCGTAACTCTAATGGTTTTATTTTTAAATCTTTTTGCAACATAAAGATAATCTTTAAACATTCTTCCAGAAACAAATAGAGCCTTAGGATTTAAACTTTTACAAAAATTTAATAGTTCATTCTTACTCTTAAATGTTTCCTTTTTATGGAATTTACAATGCTTTTTATCAATAACTTCTATATTCTTAAAAGCATTATTATAAATAACATTAATAGATATTAAAGGGTTTTTATTGATAAAATAATTTAACGACCCAAGAAGGTATGGGGTTAATTCTGCATACAGAAAAATAATATTCTTTGTTCTACTCAAATTATTATGTTTAATTAATTCCAAATAATATATAAATTAATATCAATAGAAATAAAACTCTTTTGCAAATTTAATCAAAATTAAGTACTTTTGTTACTTGAATTAAAAAAATTATATGACCTCTAATAAAAATTCAATTAATATTTCTTTTCTTAACCTTGCTGCACAAAGCCCATCATTAGAGTTAAATTTTGCTATGTCCGAGAAAATACACATAGATAGTAATAGGGATAAACATATATTTTTTATGTGTGATAAAGCTCTAAAAAGCTGCTCAGTAAACATACTTAATAAACAAAGTATCTGTAGAATTTGTACTGCTAAGGCTAAAAAAGGATTCAAAATTTTTAAAAAAAGAAATAGAAATTCTGAATTAATAAAAGTTACAAGAGGTGACTTAGTAAAAAATAGCCAAAAACCTATTGAAAATAAAGAAGTCAAAGATGAGCTTATGCTAGGTGTCCATTCTACTATTGGCTCACAATTAAGATTAGATGATATGAGACTCCTTGATGATAGATGGAAATTAATTAAAGAAAAAATGTATGAATCATCTAAAGGTTTATTTAACTATTTTGACACTTTTTTACAAGATAATAATGTAAGTAACTTCATAATTTTTAATGGAAGACTTAGTTGTGCTAGACCCCTAATTTCAGTATCAAAAAAACATAATACTACCTTTAATTTGTTTGATGCATCAGTAAACGGTAAAGTTCCAATGTATGCCGCAAATGAAATGTTTCATTCAATAAGTTTTGAGAAGAAAAATGCATTAAGAACATATGTCAACTATTTTAGTGAATCGGAAATACTTGCAGCTAAATATATGAATCACAAAAGAAATGGTATAGCAGTAAGTGACCATGCATATACAAAGGATCAGAAAAAAGGACATATAGATATTGAAATTTTAGAATTATCAAAACCTTTAATCTCAATATTTGTTTCTAGTGACGATGAGTTCAGATTCATAGGATCAGACTGGGCAGATTTTAAATTTGTTGATCAAATTGAAACGATTAAAAAACTAATAAACTCAAATCTATCAGACAGATATGATTTTGTTGTAAAAATGCATCCAAATCAAAAAAATATGCATGAGTCTATTCAAAAAAGATATGAAGAACTCTCAAATTCTGTAAATGTTCTTTTTCCCGAGAACAAAACTGATACATATGAATTAATCTTACATAGTGAATTAATTTTAAATTTCTGTTCCACAGTTGGTGCTGAGGCTAACTATTTAAGAAAGCCTGTTGTTCAGATTGGTCCAAGTCGTTTTAGATTATTACCCTGTGCTAATTATGTCGATAATGTTTATGATGCAATTAAAATGATTAAACATAAAAAGTATAAATTAATGCCCAAAAGAGCATCCGTTGTTTATTTCTGTTATCATGCTATGACACCTTTTAAGCTTGACTCATATAAATTTGTTGATAATGGAGTTTACACATACGGTGACAAGAGAATTCAGACAAATTTTATTGTAAGACTTTTAGCAGTTCCTGATAAATTATTTTATCATATCATCAAAGGGAATAAAGAGATATTCTCAAATTTCTTTTTATATGCTCGAAACTTAATATTTGGCACAACAAAAGTTAAATAACTATGAAAATTTATGTAGATATAGATAATACTATTTGTAAGACTGATGGAACAGACTACAAAGGTGCAACACCAATTAAAAAACATATTGAAAAAATAAACAAACTTTATTCTGAAGGAAATGAGATTCATTATTGGACAGCCAGAGGAAGTGTATCAAAAATTAATTTTTATGATTTAACTATTAGTCAGTTAAAAAAATGGGGGTGTAAATATCATTCTGTCTCTGTTGGTGAAAAACCCTTTTACGATTTGCTTATATGTGATAAAACAATGAGAATAGAAGAACTATAATTATTAATATATGATAATAGGAATAGATGCATCAAATATAAGAACGGGTGGGGGTAAAAAGCATTTAGAAAAATTTATAAATAAATCATTAAGACAATTTAAGGAAGTTAGATTTGTTCTAGTATCAAACAGTATAGTTAACGAGTCATTTAAAGATCAAGATCGAGTTGAGTGTTTAACAAACTTTTTCTTGAATACTAACAGTTTATTCTCTTTAATATCACAACTTTTTTATTCAAACAAATATTTTAAATCAAAGAAATGTGATATTGTTTTTGTTCCAGGAGGTATATTTCTTAGTAGTTTTCAGCCCTATGTAGTAATGAGTCAAAACATGCTTCCTTTCGATAAAGAAGAGCGTAATAGATTCGGCTTTAAAATGAAAATAAAAATTTTATTTATTCAACTTTTTCAAAAATACACCTTTAAAAGATCTCAAGGAGTTGTTTTTTTGACAGATTATGCAAAAAATACAATTATAGAACAAATAGGTAGTGTAAAAAGTTCAGTTGTTATACCGCATGGAATTGAGCAACAGCTTAGAAATAAATATTCTAATGATACTAATAATTTTCAAATACTTTATATATCAGATTTTCTTCCTTATAAACATCAGTATAATGTTGTAAAATCTGTAATTGATTTAATAAAAGAAGGATTCGATATAAATCTTACACTAATTGGAAATACAGATACATATCAACATAATTTAATTAAAGAACTTCTTCAAAAGAATAAAAGTATAGCTTCAAAAATTAAAGTTTTGGGCCAGCTAGACTTCAATAAGGTTAAGGACTACCTCAACAATTCCTCTCTATTTTTGTTCGCCTCAACTTGTGAAAATTTACCTTTTATAGTTTTGGAGGCAATATCTTATGGACTTCCTGTAATAACTACAGATAAGATGCCAATGAATCAAATTGTAGCAGGTCAAAATATTTTTTTTGATAGTTTAGATATTAAGAGCATAAAGTATATTATTAAGGATAATCTAAACAAAGAAAAGTTAAATAAAATCTCTGAACTAAATTATTTAAATTCAAAAAACTATAAATGGAAGACTAATGTTATCCAAACAATAAATTACTTAAAATCTATTACTAAATCAAAGTCTTTGTGATGTTGACCCTATGTAGAGTGGTTTGATTCTTAAATAACCTAAAATCCTATTAATAGCGCTAATAAATTTTGAAATTAATAATTTAACCTTTGGCACCTTTGATTTCTTATTGTTATCGATAGTAGTATTTGAGTTATTTCTGAAGTTTATAGGAAATTTTTCAATACATTTTTTCTTAAATACTACTACATTATTGTAATAGTGGACATATTCTACATTCTTTGAGTACCAATTAACATTTAAAGTTTTAAAATCAGAGTGATTTGCATTTATATAGTCTACAATATTTTTTGAAAACTCAATAAATGTTCCTTGCCTTTTTGGCCCACCTCCATACATATTTTGATATGAACTTTCAATATCTTCAACAATATAAATGCCTCCGTCCTTTATTTTTGGAAATAAAATTTTAAAAGAATTTAGTTGTTGTTCCATTGTATGTCCTCCATCATCAATAATAATATCTATATCTTTTACACTCTCTGCAAATTGTCTTAAAAAACCTTTATCATTTTGTGACCCTATATGAATTTTAGTATTATTATTTTCAAGTTTTTTACAATCAGGGTTAATGTCTATTCCATGTATCTCACCATTTATAAAAAACTTATCCCACATTTTTAGACTACCCCCATACTGGACTCCTATTTCAAGAAACTTTGGTTTTTTACCCCTGTACTTTTCTAAATAGTGCTCGTATATTTCAAAATAATTCTCCCACTTATGGATTGAGATTTCAATTTCATTAAAAATTTGCTTTAAAGACTTTTTATCTTCTCCAGTATTCAACTTTTCCATAAGTTTCTTGTAGTTTAAAATTATTTTTCAAAAGCTCGTTTTTAATTATAATATAATTTTTGCTAAATCTATCAAAATGTATTTCAAAAATTAATTTACTAAATGAATTTAATTCAATTTCTTTTATTACTTCTACTTCTCCACCTTCAATATCCATAATCAAAGTATTATAAATTAGTCCAATTTTTTTTTCAAGATCTTTTAAGCTATAGGATTTTACTGGGTTATCATTTTTTTGATAAGTCAATTTACCACCCAGAAAATTTGTAGATTTCTCATAATAAAGGTTATGTTTATTACTTAATACTCCATTAATTAAACTATAGCCTGATTTATTTAAATCTTTATTCTCATTTAAGTAATAATATTTTAAATTGTCAATTTCTAAGACTAAGTGGTTTGATTTGTTTAGTAGTTTTTTATTAATTACGTTAGAGATCACTCCAATACAACCTCCAAGCTCAAGAACTATATCATTACTATCTAAATACTTATCAATTAATTCTTTTTCAGCATTCTCATATTTTCCAAGTATAAAAGAATTGAATTTTGAGTTTAGATTAGCAAAAAAATATTCATCAATTTTTTTTGGACATTTAATTTTCAAATCATAAACTGTAAAAATATTATTACTTGAAACCTTACTTAACAAACTTAATGAGCCTATTGGATACCTTAAAAAATTAAAAAAAAATAAAAAAGGGTGATAGATATATATTCTAAAAAAATGAAAATTAAAAAGACTAAATTTTTTTTTTGACAAAGTCATTAATTTATGTATCAAAAATATATAAATATTATCGATATATTTGTATATACGCTTTTTTTCATGAGCAATTTATTAATAACAGGAGGTACTGGTTCTTTTGGCAAGGCACTTATAAACAAGTATCTAAATCATGATAAGTTTCAAGAAATTAGAATTTTTTCAAGAGATGAAAAAAAACAAGATGATCTAAGGAAACACTTTAATTCAAACGTATTAAAATTTTATCTTGGTGATGTAAGAGATAAGTATTCTCTTGAATCTGTAATAGAAGATGTTGATTATATATTTCATGCAGCTGCTTTAAAACAAGTCCCTTCTTGTGAGTTTTTCCCTTTAGAAGCTGTAAAAACAAATATTTTAGGCACAAATAACGTATTATCTATTGCAAAGACTAAAAATGTAAAAAAAGTCGTAGTATTAAGTACTGATAAGGCAGCTTATCCTATTAATGCAATGGGTATGACAAAGGCTTTAATGGAGAAAGTCATGGTTGCTAAGTCCAGAGAATTAGTATCATCAAAATCAATTTTCTGTGGAACAAGGTATGGTAACGTTATGGCTTCAAGAGGTTCAGTAATACCTCTATTTATAGATCAAATTAAAGCTAATAAACAGATTACAATTACGAATCCAGATATGACAAGATTTATGATGAATCTTGATAATGCAGTCGATCTAGTATTACATGCTTTCAATAATGGAGATAATGGAGATATTTTTATTCAGAAGTCACCTGCTGCTTCAATAAAGACGCTAGCACAAGCTTTAATTGAGCTTTATAACTCAAGTTCAAAAATTAAGAATATTGGAATTAGACATGGAGAAAAAATGTATGAAACTCTTGTCACAAAAGAAGAGATGATAAAAGCAGAAGATCAAGGAAATTACTTTAAAATTTCACCCGATGGTAGAGATTTAAATTATGACCAATATTTTTCCTCAGGAACTAGCAAGTCCTCTATTGATGAATATAATTCAAATAACACAAGACTATTGAGTGTCGATGAGATGAAAAATTTACTTATAGACCTTCCTCAAGTAAAAACAGATTTAAATATTTAACTTTTTCTGTTGAGAATATTAATTTCAGGACATAACGGTTTTATAGGTAAGCATTTAATTAGAAGATTAAACTGTCTTAAATTAAACTATGAGATTGTTTTTTTAACTAGATCGGACTTTCAATCAAACAATTTGGTAGATAAAATCTCATCTGATGATATTATATTTCATTTTGCTGGAGTTAACAGAGACTCAACAGACGAAGAAGTTTATAAAAAAAATAATAAAATAAATGAATTACTTTATTCAGCTCTTGAAAAAGTTAAATTCAAAGGAAAATTATTATTCACATCATCAGTACAGGAGAACCTTAATACAGCATATGGAGATGCAAAAAAAAATGCAAGATTAAAATTTACAGATCAATCGAACTCATTAGGATATAAGTTCTATGGTGTCATAGCACCAAATATTTTTGGGCCCTTCTGCAGGCCAAACTATAATTCATTTATAGCGACATTTTGTTCAATGATAATTAAGAAAGAGTCTCCAAGAATTTATGATGATGAGATGATATCGTTGATTTATATTGGAGATTTTATTGATGAAATATTAAAAATTCTAGAAGCTAATAAAAATGTAGATTTAAATCCAAAATTAATTTATACATATAAAGTCAGTGAAATACTAGAAAAGCTAAGGTTGTTTAATGATACGTATATAAATAAAAGAGATATACCAAATATTAGCCATCATTTTGATTTATGCCTTTTCAATACATTTAGATCTTACATCGATATTAATAATTTCTATCCAATAAAATATGAGGAATTTAAAGACAATAGGGGAACTTTTTCTGAACTGGCTAGAACCTATTCTGCAGGTCAAATATCTTACTCAATAACAAAAAAAGATGAAATAAGAGGCAACCACTTTCATACAAGAAAAATTGAACGTTTTTCAGTTATTAAAGGAAAGGCAAAAATTAAATTAAGAGAGATTCTTTCAACAGAAGTATCTGAGTTTATTATTGATGATAAACATCCATCTTATGTTGATATTCCAATTTGGTTTACTCACAATATTCAAAATATTGGTGATGAGGATCTTATAACAGTTTTCTGGATCAATGAGCATTATAAAGAGGATTCCTCTGACACCTATCTAGAAAATGTTTAATTTTAAAATTAATTATGAGTTCTAAAAAAATACATTTGTTAACTGTAGTAGGAACTAGACCAGAGATTATTCGTTTATCAAGTATAATAAATAGATTAAATAAGTCAAAATCAATCAAGCATACTCTAGTTCATACTGGGCAAAACTATGATTATAATTTAAATGAGGTCTTTTTTAAAGATCTTAAGATATCCAAACCTGACATATTTCTTGAAGCAGCGTCTGATAGCCCATCTAAGACTATTGGAAAGATTCTAATTAAAATTGACGAAGTTCTTGATGAACTAAGTCCAGATGCTATGTTAATCTTAGGTGATACAAATAGTTGTTTGTCAGCAATTTCTGCTAAAAAGAAAAAAATTCCAATATTTCATTATGAAGCAGGAAATAGATGTTTTGATCAAAGGGTTCCTGAGGAAACTAATAGAAAAATTGTAGATCATATTGCAGATATTAACCTTACGTATAGTACCATTGCTAGAGACTATCTCTTAAATGAGGGGCTTAATCCAGATAGAACCATAAAGATAGGATCACCCATGTACGAAGTTTTGAATTCACACAAAAAAGAAATTAATAATTCAAGTATTTTAAAAAATCTAAAGTTAGAGTCAGGAAAATATTTTTTAATTTCATGTCATAGGGAAGAGAATGTTGATGATGATAGAAATTTCAATATGCTAATTGATTCTCTAAATAAATTGGCAAGTAAATATAAAATACCGATTATTTTTCCAATTCATCCGAGAACAAAAAAAATTTATAATAAAAGTAAACTAAAAGTTAATAAACTTGTCACGTTTATTGATCCATTGGGCTTTATTGACTATAACAAATTGCAAATTGAATCTTTTGTAGTTCTCTCAGATAGTGGTACTATATTTGAGGAATCGTCTATTTTAAACTTTAGAGCTCTAAATATTAGAGAATCTCATGAAAGACCTGAAGCTGTTGAAGAGACATCAGTGGTAGTTACTGGGCTAAAAATTGAAAGAATTTTACAGGGAATTAAAATTCTTGAAAACCAAACTACTGGTAGTAAGCGAAATATTAACTTAGTTTCGGACTATAGTATTTCTAACGTATCTCTTAAAATTGAGAGAATTATATTATCTCATATTGATTTTGTAAACAGAGTAGTTTGGCAAAAAGAATTTTAATTTATACAAATCATTTTTATCCAGAACAATTTAAAATAAATGAAGTTGTTGATTGGCTCTCAAAAGAAGATTTTCATATAAGGGTTATAACATGTATCCCAAACTATCCATTAGGTAAATTTTTTAAAGGATATGGAATAAAATCTATTCGAAACGATTTTTATCAAAATAATGTAGTAGTAAATAGACTTCCACTTATTCCGAGGGGGAATGGAAATTACATTATTCGTTTTTTCAACTATTTATCTTACTTTGTATCTACATTTTTTTTTACTATTTACCTATTAATTTTTATAAAAAAATATGATAAAATTTTAGTTCATCATACAAGTCCCATATTAATTGCAATTCACCCAATATTTTATGGTTTTTTCTATAAGGTAGAAAAATATTTATGGGACCTAGACATATGGCCAGATACATTGTCAGCACTTGGGGTAATAAAGTCTGAGAAAATTTTAAAATTAATTGAATCCATAGTTACATATATTTACGGTTTTTATGACAAAATTTTAATTAGCTCTAAAGGGTTTAAAGGAATAATTAAGAATAGATTTAAGGGAGAAATAATTTATTTCCCAAATTGGGCAGAATCTCCTATTGAAAAAAATATTCAAAATCCAAAAATTAAGACCAACCTTCCTTCAAATAAATTTATAATTATGTATACAGGAAATATTGGGTATGCTCAAAATTTTGAGCTTTTAGCTCAAACAATTAAATATCTTAAAAGTAAAAAAATTCATTGGGTATTTATTGGAGATGGTAGTTTCAAAAAAAAATTTATAAAAACTTTAAAAAGCTTTGATGTTTATAATAAATGTAGATTTATAAACCAGGTGAATGTATCTGAAATACCTTCTTATGCCTACGATTCAGATGCTTTATTATTATCACTTAAAGCAAATAACCTGTTTTCTAGAACAGTACCTGCAAAGCTTCAGTCATACATGGCATTGGGAAAGCCAATTATAGCGAGTATTAGCGGTGAGGGAGCAGATTTGATAAGAAAATCAAATTCAGGTATTGTTGAAACAAATTCTAATTATATCGAATTAGCAAACTCTATAGATAAGATTATAAGATTAGATAATTCTAAAATTAAATCAATTGGTAATAACGGAAGACAATTTTACGAGAAAAATTTTCATAGTGAGCTGAGGAAAAGTCAAATATTAAGCCTTTTTAAATAAGAATACCATTTTTCCGTTAGGAGATTTTTTATTTTTAGGCTTGTACTTTAAGTTATATATTCTCATGGATTTAAATTTTTCAAACCCAAAATAGCTTAAAAAAATCTGATAATGAGTAGAAATGTTGATCCCTTTATTAATCACCTTTTTTATCCAATAAGGGACGAAAAGGCCATAAATTGATTTAATAAAATCCTTTGTATTTTTTTTATTAAAAATATATACCTCATTTTTAAAACCATACTTTTCGGAAGTAATTATCCATTCTTTAAGAAGAGGCTCATGTTCACCGTTCATCCTTCGAGTAAATTTTTTATTAGGATCAATATTATTTTCAATTTTATATTCTTTTGAATATTCAATATCTAACATATCATTAATTTGTTCTTTAGAAATATAGTTAGGGTGACCTCTATCAAAACATAGTAGAACCCCACCTGGTTTTAGAACCCTGCCTATCTCTTTGAAAGTTAGATCAAAGTCTTCAGAGTGATGAATAGAATCGTAGTCTAATACAAAATCCAAAGAACTATCTTCAAATCTCATTTTGTTAAAGTCACCTAAAACTCCTGAAACCTGAGAAGCAGTTTTATTATGCTCACTAACCTTTTTCATTAGTGGAAAAATTTCAGGAACCATCTCAATTAAGTATATCTTCTCAATATCATTATATATTTTAAGAATACTATTTGAAAATATCCCTGGCCCAGAACCAATTTCAGCTCCAGTTCCGCTTAAGTTTAAACCTATTTTGTCACAAATTTCATTGATAAACTCTTTATGGTCATTTATTGAAAAATATGAGTAAATACTTGAAATATCATCTGGAGATCTATTTATTAGTTTTCTACAAAATTGATTATATTTTTTTATCCATTCAATTCTATTTACTTCTTCTGCATCAAGCCAATAGTGGATTTCCATAGATAATTTTTATAAAGTTAACTTATTTATATCACTTGTTTATTCTTTATTAAAGTAATAGATTTGTTATAATAATACAATTTTATGAGTGATCTTCTTGGTTTAAGTGATCTTGAGCTCTCTTCTACTAGTTTAGCTCAATTTTTAATTGGATTTACTTTGACAATACTACTTTCAATACTGTTAAAACTAATATATGTTTCCTATTCCAATTCTGTTTCAAATAAGTCACTGATTGGAAGTATTTTTCCACTTTTTGGAGTTTCTATTTTTCTTATAGTTATAACTATCAAATCAAGTATCGTTTTATCACTTGGTTTAGTGGGAGCCCTTTCGATCATAAGATTTAGAACTGCTATAAAAGAAGCTGAACAAATTGTATATTTTTTAATTTTGACTGGTATTTCAATAGCTGTTGCGGCTGGGTCTTATTTCCCCCCAATAATATTAATCTTCTTTGTATTTATATATAATTATTATCAAAAGAGTAAAAATATGGAATCAGTTTATTCAGTTAATGATCAATTAATAATTACAGTGGATAAAATTTCAAATAAGGATATAAATAATTTAGCTAATACTTTAACAAAAAAAGGAGTAAATGTTGAAGTGCAGAGTATAAATAAGCAAGAAAAAAATATTGTTATTGTCTTAAAGCTCTCTGAGTTTGATCTAGAAAAACTAAATATTGTTGAAGAATTTCTAGATTCAAAAAAAATAAATAAAAGAGAAATTCAATTTTTCTCATCTTCAGAATGAAATATTCAAAAAAACCTAAAACATTTATTTCTAAATCATTTATATTAATTTTTGTTTTTCTAGTTATAACTGTAGGGTATTTTCAAAGAAGTATTATTTCTCGGTCATTTATAACTGTTAACCTCTGCTCTTTGTATGTTAAATATTTGAACGAAAAAGCTGAACTAGTAAATTTTATTGAAAAGAATAATATAAAGACCATTTCATTTTCATTATCCTCTAATAATTATGTCAAACTTCAAAAGGAAAGATCAAGGATGGTTAATAATTTTGTTTTGACTGGTAATCAGTGGTCAGGACAAAATACCTATCATAAAGCAAGGTATAGTGACGAAAGAGAAGAAGCTAATGCAGAGATAAGACTTTTTGGTTTAAACCCTGACCATTTTAGAGATGTAAATGGGCATAGCTTTAGAGTAAAATTTGATGGAAAAAAAGGTTTTGGTAAAAAAAAGGTTAACTTTTTAAATCCTAGGTCAAGGGACTTTATTACTGACCCACTAATCAATATTATATATTCAAAGTTATATAATGGTATAGGTCTAGAATATGAGCCTTATAGAGTCATATTGAATAAAGCAAATTATGGGATACTTTATCAAGAAGATTTCTTTGATAAATATCTAATCGAAAAAAATAAAAGAAGAGAATCTGTGATTTTTGAAATTATAAATGATTCAATAAACTTCAACTACCAAGGAGATAACAATTCACTAGAGATGATTGCATTTGAACTACAGCAGTTATTTTACAATGACATTGACTCCTTTATTAAAAAAATTGATAAAAATAAATTGAAGGACGCTATGAAACTTGGATTAATTATTAATGATGAGCATCCTTTTAGTGATATAAATCTTCATTGGTACTACAATCCAGTCAATGATATGATTGAACCAACCTTAAGAGAAGGCTTTATTAAAAAAATCGAAAATTTTAATCTAGATAAAATTGCAAATAATAATCCAATTATTAGAAGAATATTTGACCCTAATATTGAAAGTGAGATCTTATTTGAATTACATAATGAATTAAACGAAATACAAGAAATTATAAAATCTGATGAATCTTATTCACTTTTAAAGAAAAAAATGATAGGATTTTCTGGTCAAATTCAAGAGAGAGAAAAGATATTTATTGATAATATAAATTTTATAAAGCAGAATTCTTTAACTCTTAATAGTAATGAAAAAAAAGATAATATTGAGATAATTAAAATTACAAAGGATACAATAATTGAAGGAGACTTCTCTATTTTGTCAAATCAAAAACTAATAATATATCCAGGTGTCTCAATTAAATTAGATAATGCATATATTAAGGTCTATGGAGGGTTCCAAGCAATTGGAGATTATAGTAATAAAATTAATATCTCTGGAATTAATAATCTAGGAACTATTTACTTTAATTCAACTCAAGACATTATTATAAATAATGTAATATTCAAGAGTCTTACAAACAATCTGTCTGGATTTAGTCAGCCTGCCGCTATTACGTTTTATGAATCTAACTCAATTAATATTATGAACTCTGTTTTCAAAGAGAATGTAAATGGTGATGATTATCTAAATTTTTTTAGATCTAAAAATATCAAAATTGAAAATTCATTATTTCAGAATGTTTTAAATGATGCAATTGACTCTGATTTCTCAGACCTATCAATTAAAAATTCACGTTTTAATAAAATTGGTAATGATGCAGTAGATGGTTCAGGCAGTAATGTAGAAATTGATAATTCACAATTTTCTTATATAGACGATAAAGCTGTGAGTGCTGGTGAGGGAAGCTATTTTACAATAACAAATAGTTCATTTACTTCAAATGAAATTGCTATTGTTTCAAAAGATGCATCTAATGTCATCTTAAGATCAAATAAGATGGATAACAATAAGATTGACTTCTCTTCTTTTGTAAAGAAACAATACTTTGGTCCAAGCCAAGCAGCTTTTGAAAACACTAAAATTGATAAATATCTAATCGAGAATAATTCTAAAATTATCGGTAAAGATTCTATTTTATTCTCAACTGATGTTGAATCAAAATTATATGGAAACTTATATGGAAGAGCCTCAGAATAAAAAATATAGATATGAGAGAAAATATATTATAGAATTCAATTTTCTACCAAAATTTATTTCTCAACTGTTCTTATCAAGATTTATAAAATCTTTTCCTGATAGAAACGTAAATAATATTTATTTTGATGATTACAATTTTTCTTCACTTAATCATAATTTTGATGGTCTGTCCAAGAGAAATAAGTACAGGGTTAGATGGTACTCAGGTTTATTTGAAGAGTCTAATAAAACACTAGAAATAAAAAAAAAGGATGAGTTTTTAAATTCTAAAAAATTTTTTGATCTTAAGTCTATAAAGCTGAAAAATTTTGAAGATATAAACAATTTTTATTCTAAGGTACTCTTAAAATTAAAAGAATCAAAAAACTATCAACTACTAAATAAAATTTCCGATAAGAGACCAACTCTTTTAAACTCTTACAAAAGAATGTACTTTGAAAATAAATCAAAAAAATTGAGATTAACAATTGATACTGATTTATTTTTTTACTCACCTATTACAAAAATCAATTTTAAAGAAAAATTTGTAATAGTTGAAGTTAAATATGATAAGGAAGTGAATTTTTTCAATGAATTAAAAAAGCTATCTTTCACTAGATATTCAAAATATGTTAAAGGGACATCTCAGACTACTTTTTCTAGTATTATTTATTAATAATTTACACACACAGCCAGATACTTCAGAAATACTTTTCGTAGGCCATGCATATGGTTCTCATCAATCTATAAACAACTCTTTAGATCCTATTTTTTTAGATCACTATAAAAATTTCTCATATTCTAAAGTAGTTTTTGG
>MDTA01158148.1_pt1 | contig 15868 bp, 23 predicted proteins | sample 811151 | NCBI WGS metagenome assembly MDTA01 (sample SAMN05326648, study PRJNA326480) | marine metagenome | isolation source: seawater | place: Indian Ocean: South | collected 2010 | reverse complement strand
TTTTAGCTTCTTCAGGAGAAAAGCCCATATCAACAAGTCTGTGATAACGAGCATCATCTTCAGCTAATATACTTTCAAATAAAAATTTTCTACCTTCTCTTTGATAGTTAACAGGATTACCTTCAATAGCTTCTCTGTAAGCTGCCATAAACGCAGTTTCACCTGCTAAATCTCCTGCTTCTTTCCACATGTTTATATAGGAACGTAACTCACCCCACATATTTTTATCTTTACCAATATCAGGTACTTCTGTATTAGAAACAAACATTTGTAAATTAGATTGTGCTTCTTCAGGTGTATATCCTTCTCGTAAAAATTTATCATAAAATACTAAATCAGTAACATATTTTTTTTGTCTGTTTAACATGCTTAATTTTTCACCCATGCTCATTAAACCTAACATTGCCCATATACCTAGCTCTGCATCACCTTTTAATGCTTTACCTATATTTAAAGTCATATCTTGATGTTCAGGATATAAATATTCACCATTAGCATCAGTAGAAGCTAGTTCCCATGCTGTCTTGCCATACTCAGCTTGATTAACTGCATACTTGTCTGCTATATCTTCAAGAGCTTTACCTTCAGGGTTAGCACCTGCCATAGCTGCAGATAAACTTAAACTTTGTGGCATACCAGGATACTTCTTAGTAATTGCAATCATACGTTCTGCAACATCAGAAGTAATGTTAGATTTTAAATTTTGAAACTTTCTTTCTCTAGTTTCGTTTTGTTTGACTAAATCTTCCTCATAAACAGGGTCCATGAAATACATTATTCACTCCCTTGATTAATCATCTCCGATATTATTGAGCTTGGATATATTTGATACATTGCAGCTAACAACATATTTGCATCTTCATCTATAGCTTGTCTTGGAGGTCCACCTGCACCTAACATAGCACCTTCAGTAATAGGTTCTTGTGGTCTTTCAGTTGGAGCAAATACATCTACTCCTCTACCTGTTGTACCAGGTTGTGCAACACTTGGTAATGGTGCAGCTTGTTGTTGTTCAACTAATGCTTTACCTTCTCCATACTGTTGTCCTGGTATTCTTCTTATAGGTTGTGTAGAACTTCCTGCACCACCGTCTGTTCTAGCAGACAATGCACCTGGACCACTTACAGCAGCAGGTTTATTAGGTTGTCTATAACCACCCCTAGAACGTTTCTTTGCCATTATCCTCCATTATTACAATAAATATATTTGGGTAAGGTTGTATTATTTCGTATGCTTGATTAAAGTCCACAACACTTACATCACCATATTCTTCAGTTACTAAACTCCAAAACTCATTGTCTATAAAATCTTCTGAGTACGGCATTATACAAGTCCAAATGCTTCTTGAATTGATGGTGGTTGTTGAGGTGCAGCTTGTGCCATTTGTTGTTGTTGTATTAATGCCATTTGTTCAGGACTAAGCTGTGGTTCTTCAGGTGTATAAAATTGTTTTAATACATCTGTCATTGCATTTGGATTGTCATAAATAGCAATTACTGCCATAGTTGCAGCAGCATCACCTTGTGCTGACCTAGACAATACACTTTCAAACAAAACAGTTTCTGCTTTATTTTTACGTATACGTTCTTGTACTTTTGCTATGTTCTCTAATCCATCAATATTATCTTGTAATGTTTCAACATCAATAACACCTGCTTGTAAAAGTTGTAAACCTGTAACAATTTTTTGTGGCTCATCAAATCCTGCCATAACCCCATATATACGTCTTGTTTTATGGTCACCACCAATATCAGTAAGTGGTTTATAGTTTTCAGAAAATGATGTTCCATTAAAATAACCTGCCATAGGTTTGCTTGTTACTCCTGTTTCAGCACTTATAATTTCATCAAGTTCTAATCTTTTGCTATCCATTTCAGAAATACCAACTTTAATTATTTCTCTATATTCATTAATCATTAATGACATAGATGAGTTTAATTCTGCTAGTCCTGCTCCTGTTGCAACACTTGCAGGTGATTGGGCATCATCTGTTACAGGATAACCACCCACAAGTCTAAGTTGCCTTTCTAACCTGTCCACTTGTTGAAACAACTGATATGGTATGTTGTTTGCAGGTTTAGAAACTTGTGTACCTGGAGCTAAATAGTTAACAGCAAATCTACCTTTTCTATATTGACCACTTTCTAACTCACCTGAAATATTTGTTTCTGTAAATACAGCATCTTCCATAGCTATAGCTGACATAATATTAATTTTTGCCATCATAGCCATAAGACCTATTGTGTGGTCGTATTGACCTTTTAGTTCATCAAAACTAAATCTTTTCATAAATACAAAAGGTGTTGTACTTAATGGATTAGGTATATAATCAAAAAGTTGTTTTGTTTCAGGATACACAATATATGTACCTGTAATATCATAATATTCAATAATATCTACACCTTGTCCTGTATTATCTTCCCAATCTGCTTTTTGCGTATTACCTCTGTCATAACCAATAAGAGATGTACTTGTATTAGGTGTAGCTCCTGTTTTTTTCTTTTCGTTTGGTTTAAGAATTATATTTTTATATTCAGGATATATTTGTGCTAGTTTCCATCTAGGCACACTTCTAAGTACTGCTAGTTCTTGTGGTTGTTGGTCAGGTCCAAAGTTTCCTGGAAATGTATCATAAGGGTCACGTACTTCTGCACAAGGATAAATAAAACCATTCTTGTCCATTTTACTTGTTATTACCCAAGCACAATATCCATAACCTGGCAACCATCTAGCAGCTTGTGCTAATTGTAAATTTAATCTTTGCTTTTCGTCATAAGATGCAACAATACGTTCTAATTTTTCTGCTCTAAGTCTTGAACGTTCACTATCGTTATTGTTCATAACATCAACACGTACTTGTGGTACACCTGATATTTTTTGAGCAAGTCTATCAATACCTGATTGTAAAAGGTTTGGTGCAGGTAATAAATCTGCATCTGCAGTATCCATTTGATTACCTAATAATGCACGTATACCATCAGCACCACCATTAAGAATTGATTTAATTCTGTATTTATTTAATTGTCTACTATCACTAGGAGAACCTGCAACTAACTCTTGTGCTGCGTCAATAACTTCTTGTGCTGATTTTCTGTTTAAATCTATTGCCATGGTGCGTCATTCATCTCTGTTATATTATAACCACTAAAACTTGGATTGTATTCCATTCCTACCTCTGCTAAGTGTTCTTTCTGAACACGTCTAAATACTTTCATTGGAAACCAACTAGCCATAACTATATCGGTTTTATGTTTGTTCCTACTAGAAACAGGTTTACCATCAAAGTACACTAACTGTCTTTTATAACTATCTATTTTAGCTTGACTTTCTGAATTGCCATAAGGTAAATGAATTTTATTTGCCTCAAACAATTCTGCCATTGCACCTACACCATATAGTGGGTCGTGTTTATTTTTGCCTGTTAGATGTCCTTGTAATAATATACCTGTTCTTAGTACAAATTCTTTTATGTTGTCGTCTTGCCTAATAGCAGTTTGAAATCCGTTTTCTTCTATTATCCAATGTGATAAATCGTATTTATGAAACCAATCACTAATTATTTGTGCAGCAGCTCTTACACCGCCACCTTGTTGATTATCTATATCTATGCAATAAAGTTCTGAGTTCCAAGTATCTATACCCCATAAAACTGCAGCTTGATAACCACTAGCAGAAGGGTCAAGTCCTGCAACAAGTTGTAATTGTTTAGGCATTTGTCCTACAACTAATTCAGTACGTTTACAACTATCTACAGCATCAGGACTAAATATTTGTGTGCCTTGTACATATGCTTGATTAAAATAAACCATTTCAAATATCTGTCTACCACCTGTAGTTTCTGCAGCTTTCATTCTTGACATTAACCATTTGTGTGTACGTTTACTTCCCCACAACATACAATCTTTATGTTCTTCGTGTGATACTTCAGGTAGTTCGCATTCTAAATCGTGTGCAGTTTCTACTATAGATGTGTAGTTATCATTATTAAGTAAGTGATGATACAAGTCATCAGGGTGCTGTCTTGACCCAATTACAACTACAGCAGTATGTTCCTCTTTACGACTAGATAATGTTGTAGTCCACCATTGTCTTGTATTTTCTCTTGCACCAGGTTGCATAGTAGTTTGATGGTCCTCAATGTCGTCAGCAATAATAATATCGCAATCTCTTGAAAGTATCTTTCCACCTTTACCTACAGCAACCATAGTTGGTGATTTGATACCAGGAACTGTTCTAGTGCCTACAGTAAATTGATTAGAAGCCCACATTTTACCTGAACGATTATCAGGTTTAAAATTCTTTCCAGGTTCACAAAAATCTTCTTGTAATCTTTCGTTGCTTTCTAGTTGGTCAAGTACTGCAGATACAGCATTCTTTGCAATATCCTCGTTACCACCAACCCACATAATCCTTACATTAGGATTTTTACATATTTGATATACAGCAAAGTGTATTAGCAGTTCTGTTTTGCCGTGCCTAGGTGGTGATAGTATTAATAACTCCTCACCGTTATCTATAGAGTGAATAATGTTATTTATCCAATTTTCATGAAAGTTTGCTGTTTCGTATTTTTCCCCTGTTTCTGTTGCAAAATAGTTATTACGAAAAGCAGAAAAGTTTTCTAGTGCATTCTGTGCATCTTTTGATACTTCCCAATCTTCTGCATCTAGTTTATTTTGTAGGTCTATCTGATAAGCAGCGTTCATTTTAGATATAGTTGCTATTGGACACCCAATAACTTCTGCTGCCTTAGTTGCAGTTAGCTCACTATTCATTACTTTGTCTGCTAGACCACTATCTACATATTCTTGATAATGCTTACCTTTCATAGGTGTAGTAGCTGCGTATTCTGAATTTATAGGTTTTTCTTGTTTTTTGTTATGTCTGTATTCTTTCATATACTGACGCTGTTGACATTTAGTAGAACAGTACTTAGATTTGTTCTTAGGTAATCTTTTTCTACAGTTAGTAGCGTGGCATATCTTTTTAGACATATTTTCCTATCTTTTTCGTAAAGATTTGTGTAATGATAATTATATGTTATCATACATTAAATTACAAACATTGGGAATAAGTAATTAGTTACAAGTAAAGTGGCAATCGGGGTGCCGAAAGCTAGGGATACGTAGAAGTATAACGCAGTAACACAAACCTAGTACTCAAGGATTAACCAAATTTTCCAATCATAACTCTCTCTCCCTTACTAGCCCGTTATGTCTGAAAGGGCTACAAACCTTATAAACATTGACAGAAATATCTTTACAATGTTTTACTAAAGTATTTTTTACTACTTACATATATACAGGTGGGGGTACGCACATTAACACCTGTGGGTCATAACATGCGTGTGTAATGCGTATGCAGGTAGCGTACGTAGGCATAATGTGTATGCACATGACGTATGTGCTTGTGCATGTAAACGTGTGTGCCTAGATGTAGGGGTATGCAAGAAAAAGACCACTATATGTAGTGGTATGAACTTCTTTGAGAGTAGAAGAAACTCTTATACTATTCTTATAGAATAGAGAATAGAACAACACACAATATGTTGTGGTTTCCCAATGAGCCACTAGATGTAGTGGTTATTGCCGAGAGGTAATAGTATTTAACCCCTTACTTTAGTAAGGGGATTAAATACATTAATCCGTGTGAGAGAGGTTGAGAAAATGAAATGCCGAATTTGTTATAAAATAACAAACAATGAAGTTCCACGTGGGTACACCGACATGGGGTATGTGTGTGAGGAGTGCGACAAACACGAGCCGTTTTAGGAGGTTTTAACCCCTACTTTAGTAGGGGGTATAAAACCCCTAGAGAGATTGGAGTGAAAATGAAATTTTGTAGTGCGTGTGAAACATCTAAAGATGTTTACCATTTGTTTGGAAATTTTTATGCGTGTTCGCCTGAGTGCGAGGACGAGGTTGGAATTTTGAGCGACCCTTACTATTGGGATTGAGATTTTAGGGTATTTAACCCCTTAATAAATTAAGGGGATTAAATCCCTATGCCGATTGAAAAAACAAAGCATGAACCCTTCGTGGTGGAGCTAAAACACGTTTCGGTACGTGTACCTGCTGTGTGCAGGTGGACATGCCTATATGTATGTGGGGTGTGTCCAAGTGTACACACATACGAATTGGAGAAAAAAATGAGCAAATTGATTAATACACCGACAACTGTCGTGTATAACGTGCGAAATGACGCAAACGAGATACTTCCTAACTATTTCATAGTTAAGAACGTTGAAACAAAGGAATATTTCGTGTCTAACGCATATGTCGCAGATGTGAAAGAGTTGGATAAAACTAATACTGTCGCACCTATGACAAAAAATTATGCTGACGCTAGTGATATGGTTAAGGAATTGTCTGCTGACCCTACGCTTACACACATCACACCTAAAGGCTTAACTGCTATTAGGTCTGCACGTGGTAAGAGGGCTTGGGCAAAGAAAAAGGCTTTAGCTAACGCTTAGTGTTTATCTCGCACCCACCTGAAAGCAACCCAAAAATGTTAACGCTGATAGGGTGGGTGTAGGATATACATTAATGTATATCATTGATAAAAAAAAGGTAATATATGAATAAAGGAACATACAAACTAACTTTTGTTGTAAACGCAGAAAGTCTTGATATGGCTATTGATGTTGTACATAATATGTCATATCAAGAAAAGTTAGATTATATAAATAATATCCGTTCTAAAGAAAAGTATAAGATAGATAATGATAATTATAAATAATAGTGCGTGTAGCCAATGTTTCAGCACGTTAAAACCAGATAGCAAATGCTACGTACATAATGGTTGGGTGTATTGCGATTATGAGTGCTTTAACGAGGGCGTGAAAAACGATATGGTTTATGCGTGGCTTGTATTCAAAAACTGCATTGATTTGTACAATGGCGAGGAGCTATTGGGTAGTCATACGCTAGTAAGTTAATTAATTAACCCCTTAATTTATTAAGGGGATTAATTAATAATTAGATTGGAGATTTATGAGTGTCCGTGTAAGTGGCAACGATAATGACATGTTATGCGATAATTGTAGACAAAACAATTATGCACGTGTAGGCATACATAGCAATGTCAAAAGCTCTGTACATGTAATGGTACATTGTTTTTCATGTGGTTATCGCACAGTTAAAAAGCAATCAAGCAAAAGGAACTTATGACATTACACGACAAAAAATCCCCAAGATACCACAAACACTACGACTTTACGTTTCCAAAAGAAACGTTTGGTTATAGGAGTGAGTATTTTGAGGAAGTAAAAAAGATACATAAACAAAAGAAACGTACATACGACCTTGATAAAGTCAAGAAGTCGTTGTATATAGATTAGTGTACAAGCTATCTACAATCGTTCCGAAGGGAGTGCAGAAGCGTCTGCGTGTATGAGAGGCGATATAGTCCTCATACCATATCTGGTAGTGAATAGATATGAACACAGTAGGAACAACGCTGATTGTAGGTAGTAAGTACACGGAAAGTGAAAAAACAATATGGGAGCGAGAGCAAACGTTGTCCTTTACAACGAAACAAAAGAGGAAATTGAATATAGCCCTGTGATTTACACTCATTGGGGTGGTGGTGAAATGAATAATGTGGTACAAACTTTTATAGACATGTACCATAATGACAATAGCGATACAAACATGGAACCTACCATGCGTAGAGAGGTGGAAAGAGCATTTCCTGTATTCACACGTTTACTTGAAAATAGACAAATAAAGTATCAAGTGTTTAATTTCAATGACGCAAGTGATTACATGAGCGAAACACCAAAGGCAAATGATATGCCCATAATTGCTGATGATTACGGGTTGTATCTTATAAACGTAGAAACCATGACAGCACACAAAAGTGAGTTTGATTGGAAAAGAGAACTAGCATAATGCCTGATATAAAAGCAAAACTTAAACAAGACATTAAGGAACTTAAAGATGAGGTATGGGCAAAATATCAAGAAGATAGCTTTGGTTATGCCGAGTGGTTTGACCACCTTGATAGTGTTGATAATGTAGATGACATTATGAGAACTATTAGCAAGTGGGATTTTGATGATACTGATAATGCAGTATATTTTTACACAAAAATCAGTACATTAGAAAATGTTCTTTCTAATATGGAGGAAAAATAATGTTTAGTGTACAAGGTCTTATACTTGCATTTATGGGTGGAATAATGTTTATGGCTTTTATATTCGGTATATGGCTATACTTTATGGAAAGGCGTATTGAAAAAGAACAAGGTCTTTCAGACGAATTTATCACATGGGTAAAGAATTTATATTAAACCCCTTAATTTATTAAGGGGATTTAATATAAATAGAGAGGAGCTGTTGTGAGTTGTAAACAAGGCGTTTCACGATATGCAAAAAACGTTGATGAAAAAGATGAATTGATAACTGTTGGACATAAAAGCGTTCCTGTTATAGCTGTTAGTCGTGCATTTGGTAAAACAACAATAACGTATGGGGATACGAATAAACCAACGCAACGAGTATTCGCAGATAATGACAATGTTGTTATCAACGAAAAGATTTATCGGCAACGCATAAAACCCAACAGGTAAAAGCTATTACACCCTCTCTCCATTAACCTTGTTTCGCTTAACAAGGGGGAGGGTGTGTAGCTAAGTGTCTATTGTGTGTATTCTAATTTCCCTGTTAGTACATACGTGCTACACAGTAGGCACTTAGCTACTTAAGTATGATTGGAGGAAAACAATGCAGATAAAAGTAGGTACGAAGCTATCTACGTTGCCGAAATCTAATCCTTTCGGTAAGGGCAGACAAACCATTTTTGAAGAACGAAAATGGGATAAACTATTAATGGACGCACCTTTTATGTGGGTATGTCTTGAAGTTATGCCCAAGAGTACCAAACCAAATGGTACTAGACGTAGTAATGGTACGTTTTGGACGAGAGCCAAACAATACAACAAACGCTATCAAGCTGACGGATTTCAATTCGCAGCACGTTGCGTAGGTGGAGTGTATACCTTTTGGGGTAGATACGAAACAAAATAACATAATTAGCTACTGAAAAAGCCCTTGCCCAATGACCCTCCTATCGGAGGATAGGGAAGTAGGACGAAGTAGGTAGCTTGTAGCACAGACCGAAGTGAGAAGATACACGTAAGTGTTGATGAAAAGCAAAGCCGAGAACGTGTGCTACAAGCTATCTATAATGTGTCGACCCTTTGGTCTAATCACACAGTAGGTAGCTTATAGCACATAGACTACAGACCACCATACTCTAGCCCTGCAGAGAATACAAGCTAGTAGTCGCGAATATGAGGTAGGTGAAAAACTATCCTAGCGATATAAGGTCATCTGATAGATGTGTGCTACAAGCTATCTATGAGAAAGAGAGGTGATAGCATGTTGCCAGAAGGCATGGTTCGTAAAGAACCACCGATTACAACGCAACGTGGTGGACGACAACCAAAGATTTTGTCACAGGACAAAGTTAAAATATTGTTGAACAACCCAAACACGTGGTACGTAATCGCCACACAACCGAGATGGAGTAGTGGAGTTGTACAAAACATACAACAAATGACACAACGCAACATCTCACATTTGAAAGATAAAGGTTCTTTTGAGTGTAAACAAAGAAAAAATGAAACAAATGGTGTGGACTTGTATTGCAGGTTCGTACCGAAAGGATAAATACAAATATGAAAAAACAAACATGTTGGGAGTTAGCCCAACTCGTTATAGGTAAAAGCGATAGAGTACTCTTATATGGACCTCCAGGTACAGGTAAGACACACTCTGCTGTGAAAGAAAATACACCATTGAACATAAATGGTGACCCAAACGTGTATCAAATTACACTAACAGAGGAAAGCACAAGTGCAGACCTTATGGGATATTATCAAATAGGAGAAAATCAACAGTTCGTATGGCATGACGGTATTGCTATACAGGCTTGGCGTAATGGTGGTAGATTGGTTATCAACGAGATAGACCACGCTTCACCTGACGCTATGACATTTCTACATGCCATACTTGATGACAAATCTATTGCAGGTATTACTCTCAACAACAGAGAGAAAGAAACTGTTAGACCTGCAGAAGGTTTTCAAGTGGTTGCAACTTCTAACGCAGACCCTGAAAGTCTGCCACAAGCAGTTAAAGATAGGTTTCCTATCTCAATCAACATAGATAATATACACCCAACTGCATTGGAAAAATTTCCTGAGCAATGGCGTGATGTGATAAACGATACCTCAACCATAGATGATGAGCATGAACGTATCTCAATTCGTAAATGGTTGGAGTTCTTTAAACTTACAGAGGAACAAGGTATGGATATGGACACAGCAGGTGTACTTGTATTCGGTGATAGAAGTGAAGAACTACTTGACGCTATCAAATTATCTAACGTAGAATAATGAATATTTTATATCACGTTGGTGAAAGCTCTGTAGATGAAAGACATTGGACTATATCGTCACCACACAAACTTACACAAGCAGAAATCAATGAGGCGTTTTCTAACGCAGACTTTAACATTGGTGAAAAACCACAAACAGTACATCTTGATACAGGTAAAAAAGTAACAGTTGTATTTGAGGGTGTAGAGTTTGGTGACGATTGCCAAGTAAAACTTTATATGGGCAAATTAGAGAGAGAGGAATAATGCAACACAGACCCTTTCCTGAAATAGTTACAGGTGAACGTGATTGGGAAGTATTTGAGGACGATAACCACCCACGTACAGATATGACTAACAGAAAAATGTACGTTCCACTTGATGACGATTGTCACAAATGTGGACTACAACATAGTCGTATGGTACGTAGACATGAGTTAGGTCATGTCAAGTGGTCACCACGTTCTTATGGTAAATTGAAACAAGGCGTTATGGAAGAAGCAATACACTTGCTTGAAGAAATACGTATCAATCATTTACTTACAATGCATGGTATTCCAATGAACGAACCACACAAATGTATTGAGGAAGTAGAGGCACAAACACGTCACTTTGTAGAAAAAGGTAGCGTAGCTGAGTTACTTAAATGGACACTTGCTACTGCTTTTATTATTAAAAGTAGTTTTGGTAGTTACTTTCCATACAGGTTGTATAAAAATGCATACTATGGTGCAGGTAATATTGAGATAGGACATGAGCTAAAAGCAACGCTTACAGCTATGTATGACGCTATCAATAGCAATACACTTACACCACAACGTAAAGCTGACTTAGAGTTCGTAATAGACCAAGCACAATGGTTTCACAAACGTATTGTGACAATGAGTAAAAACACATCTAGCTTATCTAAAAACATATCTTTTGCACGTGTTAAAAAGTATGCAGAAGATTTGAGTGACATCTTACGTATATACAACGAAAGACCACAAGAAGATGAGGTGTTTCTTACAGAAGAACAACAAAAGCAAATACAAGACTTGCTTGATGATGAGGACTTTGAGGGTGATAGTGAGGACGCTTACGAAGAAGCAGGTGTAGGCACAGTTGATGACCTTAAATCTCTTGAAAGACGTAACAGGCAAGACTTACGTGAATTACTTGTAGACTTCAAGAAGAAAGGTCAACCTGCACAATGGGGTGAAATGACAATACACAATCCTCAATGTACAGTTAACCTATCTAATCAATTACGTACAGGTTATTCAACTATTGCAAAAGACTATGGTACAAACCCTAACAAAATACACAGATACACAGTAGACAAGAAAGTATTTTCTCGTAAGTTCAATGTGTATGGTGGCACAGTACTTATAGACGCTTCAGGTAGTATGTCTTTTGACGGTGAGGATTTGTTAGAAGTTATGCAAGAGATACCTGCTGTGACTATTGCTATGTACAATGGTATGGGTAGTCAAGGTGATTTACGTATAATTGCTAGAAATGGTAGACGTGTTAACGAAGATTATCTTTACCGAAACTCAGGCAAAGGTAATATGATTGATTTACCTGCACTACATTGGTTGGGTAGACAAGAGCCAAAACGTTTGTGGGTTAGTGACATGAAAGTTATACCACCTGGGGGTGCTAGTCAAGAGGGTCTACAAGATTGTATAAACGCTATGCACAAATACCACATTACACGCCTTGCAGACATTAAGGAAGTAAAACAATTCGCAAAAGCATTAAATGTACTAAAATGAAAGAGGTTATGATGTCGGGCAACCGACACATGTTCTCCTTTCGCATGTAGTGCATAACAAGTGAGTGAGGAATAGAGGTGTAGGAGAGCTACACACGGGTTGTTTTTCTTTCGTAAGAACTTCAACATATTTATAACTTACGAGGGTTTGTTCCCTTCATGAACACCTTACTTGCGTTTATCTGTATTTATCTATATTTGTCTTTCATTCCTGTTAGACTTATTTTATGGTAGATATAGATAAATTACTAGAGGAAGCCGAGCATGGTGCAGTTGGTAACTTTGTAGAACGCAAAATTACTGATGACGCTATGCCGTTTTGGAAAGCTGTCACAGAGCGAGTACAAAATGGTAATGAAGTCAAGCCCTATCGTGTAGTCAAAATATTAGAACGTGAGTTCAATATAAAGATAAGCGATAGTGCTATGAGAAAATATTTACGAGGTCTTGCGAATGGTAAATAAAGATGTAGCTAAGTTATTAGCTGAGGCAGAGAGTACAAAGATACTTGAACTTGAGCAAACTAACATAAAACTACTTAAGCAATTAGAGAAATCTAAAAACAAAACACAAGCACTTGTTGACGCAGTATATGACGCAGTTAAAACAAGCATTACGACATATCGTACAGGTAAAATACCCAAGCCAAAACTTCCTACGAAGAAAGCTAAAGGTACAGAGATTGCATGTGCAGTATTAAGTGATGTACAACTTGCTAAAGTAACACCGACTTACAATACGAAAGTAGCTGAAGAACGTGTTGTACGATACGCACACAAGATTGTGGAGTTAACAAACATACAAAGACAAGCAACCAACGTAAAGAAATGTGCAGTATTTGCTGTAGGTGACATTGTTGAGGGAGAACTTATATTCCCTGGGCAAGAACATTTAATTGACGCTTCGTTATACAACCAAGTGACAGTTGACGCACCAAGAATATTGACACAATTCTTTGACATATTACTAGCTAACTTTGATGAAGTAGATGTTCATTGGGTTATTGGTAATCATGGACACTTAGGTGGACGTTCACGTAAAAACTATCACCCTGATAGTAATGCTGACCGAATGTTAGGAAAGATAATGGAAATGATATACGACAAAGAACCTCGTATTACATGGACAATACCTGACACTACAGGCGATAATCATTGGTTTGATATTGCTGATTTAGGTGAAAAATGTAAATTTTTCTTGTGGCATGGCGACAATGTACGTGGATTTGGTGGCTTTCCATGGTATGGATTTGGTAAAAAGATAATGGGTTGGAAAACATTAGCTAGTCAAGGACTTATGCCTGACTTTAATTACGCTATTGCAGGTCATTTTCATACACCAAACACACAATATATTAATGATGTACGACTATGGATTAATGGAAGTACAGAAAGTTACAATACATACGCCTTAGAACAGTTGGCAAGTATGGGTAGACCGTGTCAATACTTACTATTTTGTAAGCCAGGTCACGGAGTAACTGCTGAATACCTTGTACAACTAGGTGATGTATAGTTATAATAGATAGTATATGGCTAACATAAATGTCAAAAGTGGACACAAGTTAGTAGGAATTGAATACTCAGGCGACAAGCCAATGTTGATATTCAAAACAAAAAATGGTGAAATCCATTTTGAAAAACTACAACGTGGTGTCTTACGCTTAGACAAAACAGAATAGCATTTTCTTTTACTGTTCTTATTTATTAAGAACAGATAAAAGTAAATGAATAGAGGAAGGAAATAATATGGCAGACAAGCCTGTTAAATTGCTATCCCCTTTCCCAAAGAAGCTAGTTAAAAAAGCTCCTGCAGGAAAGTTCGGGGATTACGTTCCACACGCTAATTATGTAGAAAGACTACGTGATAGTGGTGTTAAATACTCATGGTCATGTGAACCTGTATATGGTTTACATAAAGGTGAGAACAGAATAGTTGGTGCTAAAGGCACAATAACTATTGAAGATATGGGCAGTTATGACGGCTTTGGAGATATTGATACGTTCAAGTTAGATAATCCAAAGTTCAATGACGGCACTAATCTTAAAGACGCAGAAAGTGACGCATTCAAAAGAGCATGTATGCGTTTCGGTTTGGGTGTAGAGCTATGGTCAGGTAGTGATGTATCAGAAGAAGAACATACTGCAACTCTAGTATCTACTGCTGACCCTGATACAGACAATGTAGTGGTCACTAAGATAGATATGAGAAAGAAAGAACACAAGAAACCTGACCCTGTTCCTAGACCCATAGAAGAAATTGGTGAGGAAGAAGCACCTTTTAGTGAAACCTCTCAACCTGCTGATGATAAAGTAGATTTTATTAATCACACAGTTGAACAGATGTTTGAGGGGTATGATGATAAGACTATAAGGTTTGCACTTGACCTAGCAGATAATTATGCAAAGGTAAAGAAATACCCTGATAAATCTCTATGGACAGACACACAGATTGATGATTACCTAGCTAAAATAACTTTAGGGTTATCAAGCGAAGTAGCTTCGGTAGATGATGATGACGACCTTATTACAAAAGCTGACGTATTACTAGGAGGTATTGTGGAAAAGGTTGAAAACAACCAAGAACCTAGAACAGACTTAACTTGTCCGTTCTGTAAAGGTATGGTTTATGACAACAGACACGATAAGAAGTCTGATAGAAGTCCTGACTTTGTATGTTCGGGTCGTGACACTAATGAATGTCCTGCACATACAGGCAAATGGCGTAAATCATGGTGGTTAAATTCAAGTGACTTACCGAAAGAGTGGGGTTTTGGTAGCTAAAAAGATTGACTATAAAAGACAGGGGTCACGTAACAAAAGGAAAGGCAGACGTAAGCAATTAGAAGCATTAAGACAGTTACAAATGCCTGAGCCTAAGTTACACCACCTGCGTGTACACGAAGAAGGTTGGAAAGACGCTTTCATACGTGTAGAAGTAAAAGCAGGTAAACAAGTACAGACCCTTTGGAATAGGTATCTTAAAGCTAAGGAACAAAATGACGCTAACTTACCCAATGACCCTAGACCATTTGTATTTGTCGCCAAACCTGACGGCACATCAGACGGTCTTGTGTGTTTTAATATCAAAGACCTTGACGAGTTTTGTGTAGCTTATGGCTTACACACCAAAGGTGTAAAATATAGAAACACATTTGAAGAAGAATGATTGAATTAATAATTGCTTGTGCAGTATCAAGTCCACTTACACCTGTAGAAGTAGATAACTATTTATTATGTGTAGACACACAAGAAAAAGTTGAAAACGTAATAGAGTGGTATCCCACAATAGAAGAACACTTTGAACCTGAAGATATACTAAAAGCTATGTTAGTTGTTTTCTGCGAAAGTTCAGGTAGACCTGCTGTTGTAGGTGCAAACACAAACGGTACAGTTGATATTGGTTTGTGGCAATTCAATGATATAACTTGGGAGTGGCTAACCCCTAAATTAAAATTAACAAGTAAAAGAACAGACCCGTATGTGTCAACTGCAGTAGCTAGTTGGTTAGTTTACAATGACGGTTGGCACCATTGGTCAAGTAGTGAAAGGTGTTGGAATGAGTATTTTCTCAGACCCAAAGAAACTTCAAGATTGGGCTATTGATTTAGCTAACGCTTGTGGTGGATTTAAAATAAAGAAATCGTTAGAGGTACAACCACCTAACGTAGAAAGAGTTAACAAACTATTAGATGAGTTTGTTATCTCATTTGATAAAACAATAG
>MDTA01017771.1_pt1 | contig 15872 bp, 16 predicted proteins | sample 811151 | NCBI WGS metagenome assembly MDTA01 (sample SAMN05326648, study PRJNA326480) | marine metagenome | isolation source: seawater | place: Indian Ocean: South | collected 2010 | reverse complement strand
TCTCCACTATCTGACCGATGCGCGTACTGTCATAGTGACGTTCGCCGTACGTAGCGGCCAAGAACGTGTACACTCCCAGGGCAAACAGCATGTTCATCACGACCCCGGCGGAAAGTACTAAGGCCCGAGCCCAGATCGGCTTCGAGTCGAAATGTCGATCTGTGTCCTTCACGAGTGCCTCGACGCTGTCCGCTCGAAGTTCACCACCTTCGATCTGCTGCATGACCTCATCATCCATGCCGCCCATCTTCACGTACCCACCGAGCGGCAAAGCACAGATGACCCACTCAGTCTCACCGCGAGTAAATCCAAACACCTTAGGACCCAGCCCTATCGAAAATCTTTCGACCTCGATACCAACCGCCTTGGCAGCCCAGAAGTGTCCGAGTTCGTGCACGAATATGAGTACGCCAAGTACGATGGCGGTCGCGATTATGGTCATGACTTCTTTCCTATAGACTGCGCACAGCGCGCTACTTCTTCTGCTGACACTTTTCGGGCTTCCTGATCGACAGAAATCACATCCATGAGATCTCTGGGCACCCCTATTCCAATTCTGTCCATCGTTCTTTCGACCACTTCAGGCATTTCAGGGAAACGAATCCGGTCTCCCAGAAATGCCTCAACAGCAATTTCGTTCCCAGCGTTGTACACCGCTGGTGCGTAACCGCTCCGCCGACCCGCCTCCACCCCAAGGGCATACATCGGGAAGGCCTCATGATCTATGTCTTCGAAGGTTAGCGGAGATAACCTCACCGGATCGTAGGTACGCAGTAACGCATCATCTAACCGGTGCGGATAGCTCAGGGCATATAGGATCGGCAATTCCATGTTAGGGAAGCCGAGTTGTGCAAGCACTGAACCATCAACGAACTCCACAAAGGAGTGGATAACTGACTGGGGGTGGACCACTGCTTCAATCCTGTCATAGTCTAGCCCGTACAAAAAGTGGGCTTCTATAACCTCAAGTGCTTTGTTGGCTAAAGTCGCTGAATCGACAGTGATTTTCGCACCCATGTTCCAGGTAGGATGCCGCAGGGCCTCAGTAGCCTTAACCTTGTCAAGGTCTGCTTTCGAGCAGCCACGAAAAGGGCCTCCCGATGCCGTCAACGTGATCCTTTGTAGATCTTTTTCATCGGAACCCTGCAGGCATTGAAGGATCGCAGAATGTTCTGAGTCGATTGGAATGACCTCACCCTCACCGCTCTCAGCAGCAGCTACAACTAAGGCACCTCCTGTTACGAGCGATTCCTTGTTAGCTAGGGCTACTCGATGACCCGCCTCAAGCGCTGTAAGGGTTGGCCTAAGTCCTACAGCACCAACAAGCGCATTGATGACTATATCGACATCCGGATCTGCTACAGCTTGCAAAACAGACTCTATTCCACGCTCCCACCTCGTCGATTCATTAGCCGTCGGGAGTTCGGGAGACGGATCGCAGATTACCGCCTTCTTTGGCCGAAACTCGCTGACCTGCGCGGCTAAAGCATCAACATTCCTATTAGCCGCAAGCATCGTGACGTTGTAGTACTCGGGATGTCTCCTTATGACTTCGAGTGCGCTGCATCCTATCGATCCGGTAGACCCGAGTATCGCGACCCGAATCACAAAAGCTCCCCCAATAGAACCAAGAGGACATAGGCTGACGGAATAGTGAGAACGAGGGAGTCAATCCGGTCCAAGGCTCCACCGTGGCCCGGGAATAGTACTCCTGAATCCTTGACCCCCGCCTCGCGCTTGAAGACTGACTCGAGCAGATCACCAAGCACAGCCGCGAAGCCTAGTAATCCTCCGATAAAAGCAAAAAGCAGAAAACCTGCATCAGCAAGACCCGGCAAGCGCTCCGAGCTTACGAAAAACCACACTACGCCTGCTACGGAACCACCAGCGAGATTAGCCCAAAAGCCCACCCATGACTTGTTCGGAGAAATCTCCGGAGCCAAGCGAGAACGGCAGCGCCCCCACTCTGTCCCAACGAAGTAGGCTGAAGCATCACCCAGCCAGGTGGCCACAAGTGGTAGCGCCACAATGTATAGCGACGAAAGTGAATCGACCGTGCCCAACGTCCAATCGTACTTGATAGGTAGTTGTAAAAGCAGGGGGACGAATGCAAGTGCCAATCCTGTATAGATCGCACCAAAAACAGTTATCGCTGCAGTAGCGAGTGGGTTACCGCTTGGGCCTCGTTTCCTCATCACCTCTAACGCTGCTAGGACCGAAGCAAGTCCAATAACCACGAGAGCAAATGGTGCGAAGCCCTCGAAAGTAGGTCGCCAACCGGCAAGCAAGACAAACAGAGCTGACGCTGTAACACCCACCCATCCTATAGGGTTCACACCCTTCTCTTGGGCAAGACGATACAACTCATGCGCCGCCCACCCAGCGAAAGTGGCGAGGGGCACCGCGAGGTACCAGCCACCGAGATACATCAACCCAAGCACTAAAGGGATCGCCGCAGTCGCCACCACTGTGCGTTTAGGGAGTTCTTTCACCTAAGCCTCATTTTAGCTCGTTGACCTCAACGCTCACGCACCCAAAACGGCGCTCTCGTCGCTGAAAATCTAGGATAGCTTCGAACAAGGCTTCCCGGTCAAAGTCAGGCCAGTAGACTGGGGAGATATGGAGTTCGGTGTACGCAAGCTGCCAGAGCATGAAATTACTGATGCGGTGTTCTCCCGAGGTACGGATCAATAGATCTGGATCCGACATTCCCCGCGTGAATAGAGCGGCTTCAAGCTCTTTAGCGTCTATCTGTTCCGGGAGGAGCTCACCGGCCCGGACCCGGCCTGCAAGAGCCTGAGCTGCCTTAAGCAACTCCTCTCGACCGCCATAAGAGATCATCACATTCAATCGCAACACGTCGCCACCGCTCGTGTACTCAACCATCTCTTGAACTGCGCCTCGCGTTTGTTGATCCAAACGGTCAAGATCTCCAAGAGCGTGGACTTCGACACCGCGACTCCTCAAATCTGCGCATTCTTTTCTTACATAGAGCCTTAGAAGCCCCATCAGAGCACTGACCTCTTGAGCAGGACGCTTCCAGTTGTCGGTGGAGAACGCAAAAAGCGTGAGGGTTCTGATACCAGCCTCGATCGCACCTTCAATCACCTCGCGGACGGACTTCATGCCCTCCTTGTGACCAAGATGGCGTGGAAACCCACGCTCACGCGCCCACCGTCCGTTGCCATCCATGATTATGGCTACGTGCGATGGAACAGCAGTGCCCTCGCGCACTCGATTCAGGTGATCGGAGTCGGCCATGTCAGATGGCCATGACCTCTTCTTCTTTCGCCTTAAGCAGGGCCTCGATCCTGTTCGAGTAGTCGTTAGTCAGTTTCTCTAACTGATCCTCACGACGGCGCCCCTCATCTTCGCCAATCTCATGGTTCTTTATCAGGTCATGGATCTGATCTCGGACAGTCCTCCTAGCATGCCGAAGGGAAATCCGACCCTCTTCGGCCATCTTGTGGAGAATCTTCACGAACTCCCTCCTTCGCTCTTCATTCAGAGGTGGGATTGGTACACGGATCACGTTTCCGTCATTCATTGGATTCAATCCCAGATCTGACATCATGATGCCCTTCTCAACATCACCCAGCAACGACTTATCAAACGGCTGCACTACGATCATGGTCGAATCGGGTGTGTTTAAAGTAGCCACTTGATTCAATGGCATCTGAGATCCGTAGGCCTCGACCTTTACGGAATCAAGAAGCGCGGGAGTGGCTTTTCCAGTTCGGACAGTGGCGAACTCGCGACGAATCGCCTCGAGCGCGTCCTCCATGCGGGTTTTTCCCTCTTCTACGGTCGCCATCTTCATCTCCGGAACACGTAAAACACTTGGCGGAGTAGCCTTGATCTATCCTAAAATGTGTTACGAAACTAGTGTGCCGACCTTTTCCCCACGAATCGCTCCTGCGACAGCACCGCTGTCGCTGAGATTAAGTACGATGATCGGCAGATCATTTTCTTTGCAAAGAGCAACCGCTGCAGCATCCATGACACCAAGTTCACGCTGCACGACTTCCTGAAACGAAATCTCTGGTATGAATTCAGCCGATGGATCTGTAACTGGGTCAGCAGTATACACACCCTCCACCTTTGTTGCCTTAATCACGACGTCGGAATCAATCTCGATCGCTCGAAGAACAGCCGCCGTGTCGGTAGAGAAATACGGGTTACCGGTCCCCGCAGCGAACAGAACCACTCGACCCTTTTCTATATGTCGCATAGCACGACGTCTGATGTATGGTTCGGCTATCTCCTCCATGCGGATCGCGGTCATAACACGCGTTTCGACACGCTTGGTCTCTAGGAGGTCCTGCACCGCTAGAGCGTTTATGACAGTTCCAAGCATACCCATATAATCTGCTTGAACGCGATCCATACGCCCTCCTTCCGATGCAATCGCACCTCGGACGATGTTTCCACCCCCGATCACAATACCTAGGGATACCCCCATTTCGACCAGAGATCGAATTTCATCGGTCAGTTGATCTACGACTTCAGGCTCAATACCGAAGCCACTTTCTCCGGCCAGCGCTTCTCCCGAAAGCTTTAGGAGTACCCTCCTGTAACGCAGGCCCGAGCCGTCAGACAAGGTTCGCTCTACTCGCCAATTTTCATTCTAGCGAAACGCGCCACTTCAATCTTTTCCCCAACCGTTCCAGACATCTTTGTTACAAGCTCCTCTATCGTCACGTCAGGATCCTTCACGAACGGTTGGGCCAAGAGAGTGCTCTCCTTAAAGAATTTCTGGAGACGCCCTTCAACGATTTTTAAAGCGATCTCTTCCGGTTTCCCTTCTTCCCTAGCCTGTTCCATGTAAACGGCACGCTCACGCTCAATAACGTCCTCAGAAATTTCATCCTGCGATATCGATATGGGGTTCGTCGATGCAATATGCATAGCGATGTCTTTGGCGAGCGCCTTGAAATCGTCAGTGTTCGCAACAAAGTCCGTTTCGCAGTTTACTTCTACGATAGCCGCCGTCTTATTGTCGAAATGAATGTAGCTACCGATCGTCCCTTCGTTAGCTGATTTGTCAGAACGCTTAGCTGCCTTTGCAGCGCCCTTGGCTCGCAAAAGGTCAACCGCCTTTTCCGTGTCTCCTCCGGTCTCTGTAAGTGCCTTCTTGCAGTCCATCATCCCCGCTCCAGTCATTTCGCGGAGTTTCTTTACGTCTGCTGCGGTGATCATCGTTTCTTCACTCGCTTTGATCGTTCATTCAAGTTATTCCCAAAATTCCCAGCCTGTGCCCGTCCGTGGAAGAGGCGGCGGAACCTTTCCTCGGTCTCGCCGCCTCCACTTACTCATTCAAAGAATCCCTCGCCACCCGTTATTGGGCATTTCTTTACGGATTATTGATCGAGGGGCTTCTGATCCTCACCACCCGTTCGCTCACCCTCCACAGCTTCCTCGGCAACCTGGGGAGCTTCCACGTCTGATGCTTTTGCAGCTTGAGCCACACTTTCACCTTCGGTGACCCCCTCACCCTCATCTTTTCGATGAGCCGCAATGACCTCGGGTCGAGGCCGACGCTTCCTTCGGGGGCGACGCCGCTTTGGAGCTTGCTTTTCCGTCGTCTCACCCGTCTCGGTGGAGTAGGTCGTCGCTTCCATCTCGTCAATCCGCCGCCGCTCTTCATCCGGAACCTCTCGCCTAGCAACCCCTATCGAATCAGCCATTGCCTTCGCGATAAGGGTGACGGAGCGGATAGCGTCGTCATTGCCAGGTATTGGAAAGTCAACCGCATTGGGGTCCGCATTCGTATCCGTTATAGCAATAATCGGGATACCCAGCTTCTTAGCTTCTTTGACCGCGATTCCCTCCCGACGGGCATCCACTACAAAGATGGCTCCCGGAAGCCGCGACATGTCCTTCACACCCGCCAAATATTTGTCGAGCTTGATTCGCTCACGCTCAAGCATGAGTCGTTCTTTCTTAGTGTAGAACTCGAATGCGTTTTCCTCGGCACCTCGTTCCAGCTCTTTGAGCCGACGAATCTGCTGACGGATAGTCTGAAAGTTTGTTAGCATACCACCCAACCAGCGTTCCGTAACCCAATACGAACCACTGTTTTTTGCTTCCTCCTCAACCACTCCGCGCAGCTGTTTCTTCGTACAGACGAAGAGAATCCTCTCCCCCCGAAGAACTACCTCTCGGACCGCCTGCTGGGCTGCCTTTAGACGATCAAGCGTCTTCCGGAGGTCAATGATGTGTATCCCATTTCGTTCGGCGAAGATGAAGCGTTTCATCTTCGGATTCCAACGGCGGGTTTGGTGGCCGAAGTGGACTCCGGCCTCGAGAAGCTTTTCGAGACTTACTTCAGACATGTTAGTCGTGTCCGTGGGGCCGATTTACGCCCCGGTCAAGATGCAGAGTCGGCTCAACCGACCCCATAGAATGAACTGATCAACGCTTAGAAAATTGGAAGCGCTTGCGAGCCTTCGGGCGACCCGGCTTCTTACGCTCCACCTGACGAGAATCTCTAGTCAGCATGCCTTTCTCACGCATTGCGGAGCGGAGTTCTTCATCGTGTGCAACGAGTGCACGAGCTAGCCCCATTCGCACCGCGTCTGATTGTCCAGTGAGCCCACCGCCATTCACCCTCACAACTACATCAAACGCCCCTTCGAGCTCTGCCACCTTGAAAGGCTCCTCTACACGGATCTGATGAGTGGGGCGCGGGAAATAGTCTTGCATGCTGCGACCGTTCACACTCCAATCACCTTTACCTGGACGAAGTAGAACGCGAGCTACGGAGCGCTTCCGCCGTCCTACCGTCTGGATCTGATTTTCACCGGCCATTGTTTATTAAAATTCCTGAGTCAGAGTTCCAGGGGCTCGGGCTTCTGGCCCTGATGCGGATGCTCGGTACCCGCATAAACCTTCAACTTAGAACGGAGTACTCTACCCAGCGCGTTCTTCGGCAGCATGCCCTTCACTGCTAGCTCAATCACACGCTCAGGGTGAGTCTCGATCATGCGCTTAAACGGAATGAAGCGTTCACCGCCCATATATCCGGAGTGACGGAAATATTGCTTCTGGTCGGCCTTATTTCCTGTCAGGCGAACCTTTTCCGCATTGATTACAACCACATTGTCACCAGTATCAAGATGCGGCGTGTACATCGGCTTGTGCTTGCCGCGGATAACTTTGGCGATCTCTACCGCGAGGCGACCCAGCGGTTTGTCAGTTGCATCGACGAGCCACCAGTCATGCTGGATCTCGTCAGCCTTAGGGGTATACGTTCTCATGCCCGTGATTCACAGAAACGGCGCTATTTGATGAAAGCTGTGAAAGCTAGAATAGGCTCGTGCGAGCGTCAACGACCTGCCAACCTTGTTCCAATAGGGTTTCCAAGTATCCCTTAGGTAACATTCGGATGATCTTTGCTCGCAAAGCTGGGCTGTCCTGCATGGCAAACAAGAAAGTGAATACAGAGAAACTCTAGTCTTTCCTATCTAGCGGTATGTCTCCAAGAAACGCGCGCGCGACGCATGACGGAGCCGCTCAAGCGCCTTCTCTTTGATATGCCGAACCCTCTCTCTAGTAATCCCCAGGATCTCCCCGATTTCCTCCAGAGTCATTGGATCTTGTTCGTCTAACCCAAAGTAGAGTCGAAGAATCTTGGCCTCCCGTTGCTTCAGCGAGGTGAGTGAATCTTCAATAGATGCCTTTAGTGCGTGCTCGAAGGCTTCATCTTCTGGTCCTGGAGAATACTGATCAGGGAGGTAGTCTAAGAGACGGTTGTCCTCCCCTGGCGTCATCGGCGCCTCTAATGAAAGGTGGGAGCGCGAAATCGCTAGAGTCCGCTCAACGTCCTCTTTGCTGACATCTAGATCTTCTGCTATCTCTCCAACTGTAGGCTCGCGACCCAGCTCCTGTAAAAGCGCCGAACTGCGGCGCCCGATTCGGTAAAGCGCTCCCGCACGGTTGAGAGGAACACGAACAATTCGGCTCTGCTCCGCCAAGGCCTGCAGTATCGCCTGCCTGATCCACCAGACAGCATAGGAGATGAATTTGATCCCTTTCGTCTCATCAAACTTGTGGGCTGCACGGATCAATCCAAGATTGCCTTCATTGATGAGATCAGAAAGTGGAACCCCCTGATTCTGATACTTCTTGGCCACAGAGACAGTGAAACGAAGATTCGATCGCACGAGCTTGTCGAGTGCTTCATCATCCCCCTTGCGAATGAGTTTCGCTAGGCGTGCCTCCTCAGCTCGATCAATCAGCGGGTACTGACTGATCTCTTTGAGGTACTGATCCAGCGAGCCTTCCCTGGAAGATGCTCTGCGGGACTTGAAACTCATGAGGACGCTGGGACGGAGGAGTCTAGGCCAACCGCGCGGGACATCGCAAAAACGCAGCCCTGCTTACGATCTAACGGATACAGAAAACACGCAATATCTCAGACGAGTTCAGCGGATCACCATCCCAATTCGATTCCACCTCACCTTTGGGGGTCTTCGCGTCGACTGGTCGACTTTTGGCTCAGAAGAGTAGTACACAAGCCATGGCCGGCCGCGAATCCCGTCTCGGGTAACGAAGCCCCAATAGCGTGAATCCTCGCTAATTTCTCGGTTGTCACCTAATACGAAATAGCTCTCACTAGGAACGACTATCGGACCCCAGTTGTCTCGAGTGGGCTGATACTCCGGTCTCCAAGTTGTGACCGAATACCTAGACTGCCACTTCATGTCGGCATGGGCGGCATCTCTGCTCCCATCGACTTGACGTGCATACATTTCAAGCACTGGAGTATTGTTCCTGAAAAGAGATTTGTTTCGCATCTCTAGAGTGTCACCAGCGACACCGACAATGCGCTTAACGTAATTCTTTTCGGGTTCGTGTGGCGGGCGAAATATGATTATCTCCCCTCGTGCTGGCTCTGCCGATCCTGTGAGCATTATGTCCGTCCCAGGAACGTTTAGCCCATAGCCGATTTTGCTCACCAACAGAAAGTCACCGACTAGAAGCGTGCCTTCCATCGAAGCGGTCGGTATCCTAAAAGCCTCAACGACCGTAGCTCGGATTAAAAGAAAGCAAAAGAACGCTACCGTGACTGATTTTACCCAATGACGCAGTGTTCGTCCTGAAAATCCTGCAGTCGGCTCATGTCCTCCACGCATCACCGTCTTAACCGTCATACTGATGCCAATATCGATTTTGCCAGTGCCACCACAATCTTAATTTTTGGTTGAGGCACCAGCTCTGTGTTTTCAAGCTCGTCTACCCAGCGTCATACCGACGCTGCCCGGATTCTATCCACAGACCTCATAGAAGAAATCTCTCTCATTGCGAGAACCTCAACCCCCTCAACTGTCTCTGATCAAGCCGTGCTTCTCGATCTTCTTGTACAGGTTAGATCGCGGCATAACGATGCGTCTGGCTGTCTCAGCAACATTCCAATCGTGCTCTTGGAGCTTTTGATTGATGAAAGCGCGCTCCGCACCATGCTTAAAGTCCGAAAATGTGTCACTCGAGAGGAGGTGACCCTCAAGTGTTGGGGCCGAGGATGTTTCACCGGCAAGCATATCAACATCCTCGAGGCGCACAGTGTCTGCGGAGGAGAGTATAAGCAACCGCTCAACCGTATTTCGCAATTCTCGTACGTTCCCTGGCCAAGGCAAGTTTTGAAGTCTCTCAATCGCAGTCGGCTCAAATGACCGCGGAGAAAGTCCATCCCGAGACGACATAAGATCGATAAAGTGCTGCACCAGCATCGGAACATCGTCTCTACGATCTCGTAATGGTGGCATGTGGATAGGAACCACGTTCAGTCGATAGTACAAATCTTCACGGAACGCCCTTCCGGTGATCTCATGTTCTAGATCCTTATTCGTTGCCGCCACGACACGGACATCGACTTCGATTGATTTCTTACCACCAACACGTGACACAACACCCTGCTCTAAAGCCCGAAGAACCTTTGCCTGAGCTTGTAGCGACATGTCTCCGACCTCATCTAGGAATAACGTGCCTCCGTGTGCCTGTTCAAACTTTCCTTCATGGTCAGCGACTGCACCCGTGAACGATCCCTTTAGATGACCAAAGAGAGCTGATTCTATTAGCTCGGACGGGATTGCCGCACAATTCACCTCTACGAACGGACCACTCGCCCTCGGGGATAACCGATGAATCGCACGGGCGACTAGTTCCTTTCCCGTTCCATTTTCTCCTGTGACCAGCACACGTGCGTCGGTCGGACCAACACGCTCAATCCTCTCTAGCACCTGCCTAATCGGGTGCGAAGTCCCAACGATCTCGTAGCGGCTCTCGATCTGATTTCGCAGATCAGTCACGGACTGGGTCAGTCCTCGGAGCTCCAGGGCGCGCCGCAACGTGACCAGAAGCCGATCCGTGTCGAGAGGCTTCTCTAGGAAGTCATAGGCGCCCTTCCTAGTAGCGTGGACTGCAGTATCGATCGTCCCGTGCCCCGAAATCATCACAACGATAGCGCCCATGTCCTGCTCACCGAGCTTCTCCAGTACTTCAAGTCCATCAATCCCCGGCATCTTCACATCTAGGAAGATGACGTCAGGATTGAAGTCTGCGGCCATTCGAAGACCCTCATGGCCATCTTCAGCTACCCGCACCTCATGACCTTCGTACTCAAATACCTGACGGAGCGCGCTTCTGATACCGTGTTCGTCGTCGATTACAAGAAGTCGGGTCATGAAAATCCGTGACTGTTGGGTCTGCAAAGTTCAGTCATCTGCATCTAAATCTACAGCCCGATCCAAAATTGGTTCGGCTAAGAATAGAATCACCTTGTTGCCATCTACACGAACCTCAGCAATCTCTGGTGGGAGTGTGACCTCCAACATACGGTTACCTGGTACGCTCGGGGTCTTCGAGATTTGCTGAATCAGCAGATCCACCAACAGAGAGGGTAACGAGATCTCGTTTATCCAAGCACCAGTCACCTTGAGTACCAGACGGCGTCCAGCGCCCCAGGGTATGCCTTCGACTTTCCCAGTGACCGTATCAGGCAAGACCGAAAACAGTGAGCCGAAACTTGAGGTCCCTTCCCAGTCACGAGTCACGATTTGCGCCTGCACAACGGCTACTCCCTCGTCTATGCTTACACCTGCCTGCTCAACACCAATCGGGAATAGGCCCGGAAGCATCTTGTTCAAGAGGACCGTTACTTCGTCTGGTCCGAAAGATATCGACGATTCACTCCTGCCCGCTCTGAACAAGAGAAGCCGTTCTAGAGTCCGGGCTTCGAGAATGTCAGCTGAAATCTGAGGTGCATCAATCCGAGAAGAAGGCTGGATTGTGGTGGGATCCTCAACTGAATCAACTTGAATTAGGTCTGAATCTATTCCCATCCAGAGGACGACCGCACCTGAAAAACTCAGGAGCCCGAATGCGACCCAAGCTTCGAGCTGCGCCCTCATTTATTCCGCAGGGTGATGGAAGAAACAACGCTGTACTGGTTTACCCCTGTAGACACATGACTCCTTATGAGATCGATCGCGCCAACTTTCACCAACTCATCGAAATCGAGCTCCGAGAATACCTGGTCTAGGTTCCTGAATGCTCCCACTCCCCCTTCGTTCCTGGCGCGTCCGAGGGTTATGTGTGGATGAAACGAACGAGACGCAGATGTAAAACCAACATCTCCGAGAGACCATTCCAGATCCTGTTTAAGGCATCGCATCTCCGGACAAGCCTCGACACCTAACCAGATTTCATCCGGCCGGCGCACCGTAGGAAATGCCCCAAAACCTCTGATTTGGGTGTTGAACGGACGAGTTACAGCAGCAACTTTTTCCAGCGCTGCTGTAACGTCGCTTAACTGCTCCCTCCGCACTTGACCCAATGACTTAAGCGTGACGTGAAAATCTTCTGGCTCAACCCATTGCACAGGAAGATCACAGTCGCGTAAGGCGCGCGCCGCCCGATGCATCTTCACCCGCTGCTTCTTCGGAAAGTTGATGCCTACAAAAAGCCGCATCTGCCCTCACATTGTGGGGTTTTGCCGTGTGATTTGAACAACTCTGTTTGTTATTCCTAGAATTAAGTCTACGATCTGACGCCGCGTGGTGCGAGGAAGTTTCCACCCGGTTCCTGGTAACAGAGCCTTGAATAATCAGCGCCAATGGAACGTTAGATATCAATCATTGATGACTTCCGGCTCAGTCTCCAATCTTTTCCTTCAAAAATCCCGATCATACATCGGCTCTATCGCTGGGCTTAACTCTTAGGTCCTGCACTGGATCAGCTGTAATCACAACGACCGAGGCTAGGATGATGGCCGCTGCTAACATTGAGCGAGGAGTCAGCGGCTCGCCTGCTAGGGCCCAACCGAGGAAAAGAGCGACAACAGGATTTACGTATGCGTAAGTAGCTACACGAGAAGGTAGCACGACAGTTAACAGCCAGACGTAGGCAGCGTAGCCGACGATTGCACCGGCGATGATGAGGTAGAGTAAGGCCCACCATGACCTTGGAGAGACATCCAAAAGTGAAAATCCAGCCAATTCCCCAGACGCCAAAGAGAGAAGTGTAAAAATCGCACCCCCACTGAGCATCTGAGTAGACACAAGCATTGCCGGCCTCGGCGGATTCTCCATGTAACGTGAGACAAGTGACCCGATCGCCCAGCAGATGCTTCCAACCAACACTAACGATGCCCCCAGAAATTCCTGTCGCCCCCCAGCACCGACACCTGGTGAACCGGCTAGCACTCCAACACCTAAGAACCCAAGCATCAAACCTATCAACGCCCTCCCGGAGGGTCGATTTCCAGACCCATATTGAGCATCAAGTAAGACCATCCACATGGGTACCGTTGCTACGATTAGAGCTACAAGACCGCTCGGGACCCATTGCTCCGCCACAACTACAGCGCCATTGCCTCCAACAAGCAAAAGTGTGCCCGAGATCGCCCCGCTCCTCCACTGGACTAAGGTCGGCGCCAAACCCCCTCGTGCTCTCAACCAGACATACATAAGCGCTCCCGCGACAAGGAAGCGAACGGCAGCCATACCGAACGGCGGCATCGTTTCGATCGCAAATCGAATAGCGAGATACGTCGAACCCCAAATGACGTAAATCGCAGCAAAAGCGAGGATGACAGCAGTAAGCCTTACCCCACCACCATCGCCTACCGAAACGGTTTGGGTCGAGTCAGCCATAGCTGAAGAACTCACTAGCTCAGGTAGCAGTTGAAATGAGGTCCGCTCATGCGAGGAGCAATCTTTTGACAGTCATTCCGTCTTGGGCGCTTTGTCTCCCGGTCCCAAGCTGCGTCGTTGTCAGCTTAGTGGTTGTAGGCCTATTACTCTAACCACATCGGTCTTTCAAGTAAGCGTTCGTTGGACGTACTTCGCCCTGGAGCTCAGGTGAGCAGAGCCGTTAGTTGACTCATGCTGTCCTTGGCATCTCCCAAAAGCATCTTGTTGTTCTCCTTGAAGAACAGAGGATTTCCAACTCCTGCATATCCCGCTCCCAAGCTGCGTTTGAGGACTACCGTGGTCTCAGCCTTCCAAACCTGAATCACGGGCATCCCATATATGGGACTAGACTCATCTGTCTCCGCACCGGGGTTGACCACATCATTTGCGCCGATGATTAAAACCAAGTCCGTCTCCGGGCAATCATCATTGATCTCGTCCATTTCGAGTACGATATCGTAAGGCACACCCGCCTCAGCCAGGAGGACATTCATATGTCCCGGCAAGCGACCTGCAACGGGGTGGATCGCGTAACGGACATTGCATCCCCTCTTGCGAAGCATGCCTGAGAACTCATTTACTAGATGCTGAGCCCGAGCTACCGCCATTCCGTATCCGGGAACAATCATGATACTCTTGGCGTTGCGCGCGAGTTGGGCCACTTCTTCAATATCGGTGACGGTTACCTCACCCTCGATTTCCGCCCCCTCCCCCGTCGGATTCCCTCCGTCTGTTCCGAACCCTCCGAAAACAACGTTCCAGATCGATCGGTTCATCGCCTTGCACATAATGTAGGACAGAATCGCTCCACTAGATCCTACAAGCGCTCCTGTCACCAATAGCAGGTCATTCGCCAGCATGAATCCAGCGGCAGCCGCAGCCCAACCCGAATAGCTGTTGAGCAAACTGACCACGACCGGCATGTCAGCACCTCCAATCGCGATCACGAGATGGACTCCAAGAAGGCACGTGAGTCCCGTCAACATCATAAGAAGCATAAACGCACGGCTGTCCGTTGAGGGGTGCCCGGCCACTTGAATCTCCGCCTCAATTCTCTCGACTTCTGCAACCGCTTTGTTGATCTCGTCCTGCATGACTCGGGTTCCAGCCGGCTCCCTCTCCAGACGCTCTAGAACAACCTCCGCGGTCTGCAACTGCTCCTCCAGCTCGATCGCGGTTTCAGCTTGTGAGACTGTATCTGAAACGTAGGGCACAGCCATCCCGATGCATGCGAGGGCTGCTATGGCATTGAGACCATGGCGGCCAGGAAGTAACAACGGGGCTCCTGGAACTCGTTTGCCAAAAAGCCAACCGCGCAACTTAGCCCACGCCACGATCGACCCCGTGAACGTGATGGCACCAATGGCGACTCCAAACCAGATCTCAAGCAGGTGAACCAGATCACTTCCGTGACCCGCGAGGTCTGCTGTCAGCCATGTCGAGATCCCGACCAACACCGCCGCAAGTCCTACAAAGCTGTGCAGTAAGGCCACCAACTCTGGCATTGCTGTCATCGCCACCCTCTTGGCCATGACGGATCCAATCACACCACCGACGAGTGCTGTCGTTATCAATAGCGTCCAGTTTTCTGAACTGATCACTCGGGTGGTTCCATAGGCATCCGGCACCACCAAGAGGAGAATCGTTGCTCCAATGGCGATAACCATCCCAGTGAGACCGTATGAGTTACCGCGGCGGGCCGTCTCTTGATTAGAGAGACCGCCAAGACTGAGAATGAAGAGAATCGCCGCACCCAGATACGCGACATTGGGTATAGCTACGAAGCTTTGGAGTTCCATCCTAGTTACCCTCCTTACGGAACATCTGCAGCATTCTCTGAGTTACAAGGAAGCCACCGGCTATGTTGATACTGGCGACCAGAATCGCTACGGCACCAAGCACCGCCGCAGTGTTCAGTTCTGTGCCAGCTACACCTAGCAACCCACCCACAACGATGATGCCGCTGATCGCATTCGTCACACTCATTAGAGGTGTATGCAAAGCCGGCGTCACACTCCAGACTACCTGCCATCCAATGAAGCAGGCTAGGAGAAACACAGTGACCTGCTGAACGAAATGAGGAACAGGAGCGCTCTCAGCGGTGAAACCAATCAGCGCAAGCACTACGGCAAGCGTCAGGGCAATCGCATTGCGAGGTCCAATCGCCATGGGCTCATTCGACGCACCGTGACCGTGCCCGCTGCTCTTCTTGGGCTGAGGGAGATCAGCAACTACTTCGGAGTCCCGCTTACCCTGACTCATGACTGGAGGTTTTTCGGGATCGGGAGGAGGAGGCCACGTTAGAGTCCCCTGGCGCACTACTGTGGATTTTCTCACGACTTCGTCTTCAAAATCGACTTTGAAGTCTCCAGCACCACCCATGTCCGATAGAAGATTTACAATGTTCGTCCCAAAGAACTGACTCGCATGGGTAGGGAGCCGACTGGTTAAGTCTGTGTACCCAACAACATGCACTCCGCTGCTCACCACCGCCTGACCGGGGACAGTGGCTGTGCAATTCCCCCCTTGTTCGGCAGCTAGATCCATAATGACCGATCCCGGCTTCATGCTGTCGATCATATCTTGCAGAATAAGTTCTGGAGCTTTTCGTCCCGGGATCAATGCTGTCGTAATGATGATGTCTACCTCTTTCGCCTGATCCGCAAAACATTCGAGCTC
>MDTA01219551.1_pt1 | contig 15883 bp, 14 predicted proteins | sample 811151 | NCBI WGS metagenome assembly MDTA01 (sample SAMN05326648, study PRJNA326480) | marine metagenome | isolation source: seawater | place: Indian Ocean: South | collected 2010 | reverse complement strand
TCATAAGAAAAAAATGGATGCTGTTTACATCTTGCTATTAATTCTCTTCCTGTGTGCGCTCTTGATAGTTTCACTGCAGCTGATACAGCAGTTGATCCGTTCTTAGTAAATTTAACCATATCAACAGAATCTATAGTGTTTACTAAAAGCTCTGCAGCTTCAAGCTCTACCAAAGACGGACGTGTCAAGTTATTGCCTTTTTTAATATGCTCTATTGCTGCATTATCAATATTTCTCTCTGAGTAGCCTATGTTAATAGCTCTTAGAGCCATTCCATAATCTAAATATCTGTTTTTATAGGCATCAAATACATATGCACCTTTGCCATGAGTTAATATCTCTGGTGCATTTGATGGATATTGATCGTACCCTCTTGAGTAAGTATGTGCTCCACCCGGTATGGCCTTTAGCAGTCTTTTTTGAAAATTATTTTTTTTCATTAGATAGAATTTTATTAATATTTTTTATTGTAGCTTCTGCATGTATATAATCAATATAATCATCAATTTCAAGCGATTTCCATTTAGGCATAATCTTTGCTAATGTTTTTTTATGAAAAAATGATTTATTTTTTTTAAATGACCTCGTGCAAGACCCATACAAACTGCCATCACAAAAAAACAATTGTGAGATATCTTGTCTTCTGGGTTGTAATTTTTTATTCCTCAATTTATAGGGAATGATTTTATTATTCATATTCAATTTATAACAGAAATCAGGATGAGATCCCTCGATCTTTGATACAGATACAATAGATTTGTAATTTTTAGAGTGTTTATCCAATTCAATGAGCGCCTCATCTACATCGTTACTAGTTGTGAATGGAGACGTTGGTTCAAGTAAGATAAAGTAATCATATTGTTTATTAATCTTTTCTAGTGCATGAAGTATTACATCTTCAGATTTACTCTTATCTTTAGCTAAAATATTAGGTCTCATAAAAGGGACATCTGCTCCGTATTTTGCTCCAATTCTTGCAATTTTTGCACAATCAGTACTTAAAATTACATCATCAATATATTTTGACTTAACAGCCGTACTTATGCTTATTCCTACAAGAGGAATACCATTGAGTTTTTTTAGGTTTTTATTTGGTAAGCCTTTACTATTCTTTCTAGCAAGTACTAAACACAATACAGTTTTATTTTTAATCATTCAGAGAATTATTATATTGTCATTTTTTTTGTTCTAGTGATACTATTTATTTCAATAGAGTCAACAAGCTCTGCTATCAATTTACCTGCACCACCAATTTCATATGGATTATTTGTATTTCTACATTGTTCTTTAAAAGATTCATCAAACAGTGCTTTTTGTATTCCGTTATAAATCTCATTCTCATTATAAGTGACATCTATGATATTCGTACCCCTAAGTCTCCCTTCTTGTCTAGACCCTATATTTACTGTTGGACATTTGAACGTTGCCGTTTCTTTGATTCCTGATGAAGAATTGCCTACACAAATAATATTTGCAATGGACTCTCTAGTAAGATTCAATAGTCCCCAATAATTTTTCCTACCAAGTGATTTGGTTAGTAAGATATTCTTTGAGTCAATCAAGTTCGAATCTAGATACTGATATATTTTATCACCTCCAGCATCATTATTTGGATATGTCACGATGCATTTAATTCCCTCATTTGCACATCTATTAATTGCATTTATAGATGGTATTAATTGTGATGTTACTTCCTCAAATTGAGTAGTGACAGAGTGTTGAGTAAAAACTAAAATAGGCTGATTAAAGTCTAATTCAAATATAGATTTAAGATTTTCAGGCTTAGTGAAGTCATTTTTTGAAATTAAATCAATTGCTGGATATCCTACTAACTTTATTCTCCATTCCTCTTCACCCATTGCTTTAATCCTTTCAAAAGCTTCTTGATTTGTAACACAGTGAAAATGACTCAATTTTGTCATAGCATGTCTGACGCTATCATCAAGTGCGCCCCCTTCTGTGATATCACCTCCTTCAATATGAATTGTAACGGTATTTGTCTGTGAGGCAGATATAGCAGCTGCAAAACTCTCGTATCTATCTGCATAAACTATAAATATATCTGGCGTATGTTTTTCTATGCACTTAGTAATTTCTGAAATACCTTTACTTATAGCATAAGATGTTGAAAATAAGTCAGTATCTCCTTTTCCTATATCAATATGCTCATGGATTTTAAAACCATCAGATTCAATTTCTTCAACAGTATGACCATATGCTGGATCAAGGTGAGCCCCTGAAACAAAAAGACAGTAGTCTAGATTCGGATGATTTTTAATAGCCTCTAATATTGGTATTTGTAATCCATATTCAGCTCTGTTTCCAGTAAATAACGCAATTTTTTTCATAATTATATTTAAGAATGATTAAATTTATTGTTTAATTTAACCAATTTTTGATTCCATGATTTAGTTCTATTTTTGGCTTCCAATTATAGTTTTTTTTGAAAAGATCGCAGCATAAAATTGTGCTGATTGGATGATAATCTTTTTCTAATGTTTGTATAGAAATCTCTTTTATTCCACATTCAGATGCTATTAATCTAGACAATTCACGTATCATTATTCCACTGCCACTTCCAATATTAAAAATTTTCGATATTGGTTTTTTACATGACGAATATAGAGCTTCACAAAGATCACCTATATTAATAAAGTCACTTATATCATCTGGACGATTCAATAGAATTTTATTTTTATTTTTAAAAACTTGTGATTTTATATGACTAAAAACATTTTTATAAGACATTCCATCTCCATATACATTAGAAAGTCTTAATACCATTCCTTTATTTTTAATTACTTCATTTTCGCACATTAGCTTTAATTTATTATATTCATTATCAGATGATGTTATATCAGTCTCTTTAAGCGGTCTATTGATAATTGTAGAATAAACTTTTGCGCTAGAGATATAAATAAAACGGTTTTTAAAATGTAATGAAAGTTGTCTTGTAGTATTAAATTCATTTTTGATATCAGTTATAGCTTCAGAGCAATTGCTACCTGCAAGATGAACTAGAAGTTCATTATCGTATTTATGATTAATAAGTGAGTCATAATTATTTATCTTTTTATATTTTGTATCAGTAACACTGCGTGAAAAACCTGTACAGTTATGATTTATATCATTCAGATAATTAAAAAAATTTGAGCCTATAAATCCGCTCACACCTGTAATAAGTATATTTGGCAATTGAAAGTTAAGCTTTTATGTCACTTGGTTGTAATTGAGAATTTTTTTTAATATCATTTTCTGCGGTTTTTCCTAATATTGACTCAAAATCTTTTGCCAATAATGGTCCATTACCGGGTCTTTTTACCCAAATATTTTGGCTACTAAAAATCTCTCCTTTTTTGATATCACTAATAGTGACAACTGATGCATATGCAAAGTCAATAACAGGTTTTTCTTCAGTTAGTATTGTCTTTTTTCCGCCTCTGGATTCCCAAATTATTCGTGAATCTCTTATTAAGTCGGATAACTCATGTGGTTCAATTGATATTCCAGTATCTGGACCTGGCCAAGATCTGCTAATAGTAAAATGTTTCTCAAAAATACATGCGCCTAAAGCAGCTCCGCCCAAACATGTAGCTATACCTAAAGAATGATCGGATAAGCCAATTGGTATTGCCGGGAATTCTTTTTGTAAATGTGTTATCGCACCCAATCTTACTTTAGAGTATGGAGTTGGATACATGCTTGTACAGTGCATAATAATTAATGGACAATTATAAGATTCGATGATGTAAACTGACTCTCTTATACTTGCTATATCATTCATACCTGTCGATAAAATAATAGGTTTACCTTTTTTTGCAATATGCTTAATCAGTGGTAGATTGTTGCATTCTCCAGAACCAATTTTATATCCGACCACTCCGAGTTTTTCTAATCTATCTGATGCCTCTCTAGAAAAGGGGGTTGAAAGAAATAAAATATCTTTTTGTTGGCAATATCGAAATAATGAAGACTCTTCTTCTTCTGTAAGCTCACACCGTTTGATAATATCCCACAATCTCTCATCAGAAATATCACCTGGTTTCATATCAGTTTCCAACATTTCCTTATCTGTTAGATGTGTTTGAAATTTTATGGCTTCTGCGCCACTCTCTTTTGCAGCATCAACTAATTGTATAGCTTTATCATAATCACCTTCATGATTAATACCAACTTCAGCTAATATAAGCGGCGGATAATCTATTCCAACAGTTCTTTTTCCAATTTGGACTTTAGGTATTTGTTTATTCATGCTTATTATATATTATATATATTTGATTTATATTTTGCTAAATTTTTTGGATTAGAAAACCATTCAATTGTTTTTTCTAATCCTTTTTTAAGACCAGATTTACCTGAGTAAGATGGTTTCCAATTGATAAAATCTGCTGCTTTGTTGATATTTGCTTTCAATCTATCAACCTCTCCCAACTTTGGTCTAACTCTTTTTTTCTCTTGTATTAATAAAGCAGAGGAGTTTGTTAATTTAATTATCATTTTACATAAATGCTCAATTGAAATTTCAAATCCAGAACCAATATTTATAATTTCTCCAAAATTTCTTGAAGATTCAGCCATTTTAATAAAACCCGAAACTGTGTCATCAACGAAAGTAAAATCACGTGTAGGATAAAGTGATCCTAATTTAATTTTTTTACTTCCTGAAAGTGCTTGTGTAATTATAGTAGGGATTATTGCTCTTGATGATTGTCTAGGCCCATAGGTATTAAATGGCCTTATTATAGAAACCGGAAGAGCATGAGTACTAAAGTAGGAATATGCCAATTGATCTGCAGCAATTTTCGAAGCCGCATAAGGAGAACGTGCTATTGGTGGAGATTTTTCTGATATTGAGATCATATTAGATTCGCCATAAACCTCACTTGTGGATGTATGAATTATGCGATCAACATTATTATTCAATGAAGCTTCGAGTGTATTAAGAGTTCCCAAAACGTTAGTATCAACATATGAGTATGGAGATTTGTAGGAGTAAGGAATAGCTATAAGAGATGCAAGATGAAATATTATATCAATATTTTTACATGCAGAATTCATAAATTTACTATCTCTTATATCACCAGGCATTACCTCAATGTTTTTTATAATTTTACTATCAATACTATCTAGCCACCCCCAGTTATTAAAAGAATTATAAGCCGCGATAGCTCTTATGGAGCAATTTTTCTTATATAATTTTTCAACAAGATGAGACCCAATAAAACCATCGCCACCAGTAATTAGAATATTTTTATTTCTTATATTATACATGTCGTTATACTATATTATCTTGATACTCAATCAATGTCTTATTTTTTAATCTGTATATGTTGTCGCAGAATCTCAACAAAGAATCTCTATGAGTAATTAAAATTATTGTTATTTCTGGAAATGATGTTTTGATATTATTTAAGATTTTATTTTCTAATTGTACGTCAAGTGCATTAGTAGATTCATCTAATATTAAAAGTTCGGGATTATTATAAAGGGCCCTTGCAATCAGTATTCTTTGTTTTTGCCCACCACTTATATTTAAGCCTCTTTCAGACAAAATAGATGAAGATTTATTAATTGAGTGTGAGACAAAATTTTCAAGCTCAACTATTTTGAGCAAGTTTTTTATTTTTGTTGAATTAATTTCGCTTTTATTTACACTAAATGCTATATTCTCCTCTATTGTCATATTAATCAGGTTCATGTCTTGAGAAACATAGCCTGTAATAGATCTCATATTAAGTAAATCGTTGCCATTCATTTTATTATTATCAATTATTATGTCTCCATTATAATTTGAGTGGAATCCTAAAAGTATATCTACTAATGTTGTTTTCCCTTGACCACTCTCACCAATAATTCCTATAGTTTTTGATTTTTCGATTAGCATACTGACATCTTTGAGTATCTCTTTGGAATTATGAGAAAAACAAACATTATTAAGGTCAATTTTTTTAGTAAAATTAATTTTTTGAATTTTAGGAGATGGCATTTCTGGGAGTGCATATATATCATTAATTATTTTAGTCACTGGTGAGTTGAATGTAAAAATTGTATAGTTTTGATATACATGCTGAAGCAATGGTAACATTCGATATGCCGCAATAATGAAAACACCCACCATAGGCGATTGAAGTAATATATTATAATCCTTAGAAAGATAATATATAAGTATACTTAATATTCCGCCAAATGCTAAGATCTCTAAGATATATCTAGGCAATACAGATAATAAGTTCGTTTTTGCTGTAAGAAAGGAAAATTTTTTAGTTGGTTCATTTAATAAATTAATATATTTATTCTCAATATTATAAAATTTAACATTTTTAATATCTGAGAAAGCATCGTTGACGTACTTATATTTAGCCTTATTCATAATTACTTTCTCATTACCATATGATTCAATTTTTTTCTTGATGTTATAATATATTAGGAAATAAACTATTCCAAGAATGAGTACAGTACTAAGAAAAACCTCGTGATTAACAATCAATAAAAATATAGAAACTGAAATCAAGATTATTAATTTAGATATAAATTGCAAGGCAGGCAATATAACAAGATCACATATTATACCAGCCTCGTGAAGTATATTTTTACTTATTAGTGATGAATTGGTATTTAGATAAAAATCATACGGTTGATATAAATATTTTTTTATTATATTCATTGATATTTTATGTTGTTGAATAGCAGTAAATTTAACACTACTCCACAAAGAATATGCGGTTACTATGTTACTTAAAGCAAATAAAAATACTACAAGAATTCCTATAATAACTAATGCATTCATGGAATCTAAATTTAAATAATTTATCGCATAATTATAAAATTTATTATCAACAACCATTTCAGGTTTGGTTAGAAGCGCAATGAATGGCGCAATAGACGCTATACCTAAAACTTCTATAAATCCAGAAAGAACAAAAAGTATTATCAATAAATACAGATGTAATTTATCACCTTTATTCAGGATTTGAATAAAATCAAGCATGAAAAAATTTATATATAGATATTATCTTCTAAGATGTGAAATTAATAAATAAAAAAAACTAAATAAAATTCCAAAAAATAACCCGAGTAAAACTATCAATGACCTTCTGGGTGAGTATTTTTTCTTAGGTTCAATTGCAGATTGATCTACTTCGGCAACTCTTACATCATCATAATTTACACGAACAAGAGATGTCGTGTTAAGTTCTTCCTCTAGCTGTCTAAGATTTGGGATGAATGGATCATCTGAGGTTCTATTCTGCAAAATTTTAATTTGAGAGGCTAATGCATCAGTTCCAAATAAATATAATGGCATTTCAGTTATTTGTGTTGGCCCACTACTACCACCATCATCCATAAAAATAGTTTGAGAAGTCATATTAGAGTTTGAAGGATTCTTTATATTAAGTTTTTCAGCAATAGCATAAGCCTCTTGTAATTGAATTATTTTATCTTGTTTTATTTGTTTAGCTAACTCTCTTTTACTATCAATTGATGACTTAATTTTTCGTTTATAATTATTAATAGATGCATTAACTCCATCAACTATATTTTTAGTCGTTTCTTTTTCAACCATTGCAACGAATTCATTAAGCCATTTAGCAGCAATTGCTGGTTCTGTATGCAGATACGAAACAGTCAGAAAGTCTTCTTGTCTTATATCTCTTGATACTGACTTTGACTCCAATCTAAATCTTAAGTTTTGATGGAAATATTCATCAAATATTTCTTCCTTGTCATCGCCTTCAAAATAATCATGTATATTATTTTCATAAAAAAATTTTCTCTGAAATTTACGAGATTGAACATTTTTCATAAAATCAAAATAGATAAATTTCTGCTCTAGTACTAAAAGACTATCTTTTGCAATTTGAGTTGCAAAATAGTTGAGTGGTTGTACATATTTGTCTTGTGGTGGAACAATAAAAATCTCTGCTTTATATGTATTAGGTAGCATTAACGCATAAATTAGTGATGACATAATGAAAACTATAATTATCGACAAAGTATTCTTTTTTTTCTCTTTAAAAGTATCAAACAACCATTTAATATCCAGATTCTCACTCATAGTTATTATCCTTTACGTCAAATTTATCAATGTTTTTAATATCTTTTTCTAGTTCCGCAATTTCACGCTTTATTGTATCATATTCATCTAATTTTCTTTGAAAAAATTTAATAGTAAGTAACGTTTTTTCTTTTATACCAGCAGGAGTCAGATAATATGCATATGCTAACTTATTATTATTATTTTTAAAATTATGTACTTTAATTGATCCTTTCTTGATGAGTGCGTTAAGGATAAAATTTATTTTACCAAGACTTATACCCATTTTTTTAGCAAGTTCACGTTGACTGATATTTTGCTTGTCTTGTAGATGCCTTAATAGCTCAAGATCTTCATACTTATATTCATTTTTACTATTTTTCATAATTGTAGATTTATTTTTGATATATCAAAATTATTTTTTTTCCATATAGAAATATATTTATTTTTATCAATTTCACTCAAATCATTGGTATCAGATAAATTAAAATCCGGAGATGGTAGGCTGTATGGATGAATGGAGAAATTTATAGGTCTCCATTTATCACCTAATCTCAAATAATCTCCAAATAATCGATTTTTGTGAGAGATAATCTTTGGATAATTTGTAATTCCAATAAATTTGAAATCGCTATCGTCTAGGTTGGTCAAACATTTAATGATATCAGTATGATCCAGATGAACTAGTAAGTCTCGGATAATTATTAAATCTGATTTTGGTAATTTTTCGTTAACTAAGTTTTTGACATCAAATGTAATATTCTTTTTTGTATATTTACGTTGATTATCTAAAATTAAATCATCAAAAATATCATATCCAAAATATTCTAGATCTGATAAATCAAATTCTGACATCCATTTCCAATCTCCACATGGAATATCAATGATTGATTTTATATTATTATATTTAATAAATTCGCTAAGACTTTTTTTTATATTATGTGTAGAAATATCATTTGAGCCACCCCCTGATAGTGATCCATCTGTCATATTTTGCCAGTATTTTGATGTATAAATATAAAAGAATTTTTTATTTTTATTCATTAATGAAATTCTTAAAAACTTATAATAATCTATAATTAATAAAAATAACCTTTTTATTTTTCTAGCAATCATAATTAAGCTTATTACTAAAAAATAATTTATGGATATATAAATAGCCAATTACTCTAGAAGCATCTATCATTATACCTGTAAGAGGTAAAGTTAATAATACGGGAATATTAAATAATATTTTGTGTGATGATTTAGATATGGGTATTAAAAATCCCCTCAGAAAGATATATAGCAAGAGAAATAACATACCAAAATTCATGAATATCGATAAAATAAATAAAATAGTAAATATAATATAAAGATATGGTTTCTTATCACTTTTGACCTTCCACGCGCCCTCTGAATATTTAATAATTTTAAAAATGCCCAAATTAAAAGAATTGCAGTAATTTATTCCAAAGTATTTTATTATTACATTAGGATTGATAGATCTTTTTATTCTATTTTTTTTTAATTTAGCATAAAAATCAATATCATAATTTGCTCTAACATTTGGCAATAAGTATCCAATTTGCTCTATAACTGATTTATACATTAAGGAACCTGTCAATGGAGAAGAAAACGACTTATATCCATAAGTATGAGCAACAAAAGACTCATCAATTACACCTTCGCCGCTTGTATAGAATTTTATTGATACAATTTGAGAATTATTTTTTTTCAATGAATCAAGATTGCTTTTTAGCCAATTTTCAGGAATCTTCAAATCGCAATCTGTATATGCTATTAATTCGAATTTCGAGTTTTTAATACCCATATTTATTGATGTACTTGGGCTCATCTTTCCTGAAAAAAGTACTTTAATGTTTAATTCTTGATGTAGCTTAGAATATTCAGTGATTATTTTTTTAGAGTTATCTGTAGATCCCGAATCAACAAATATCACTTCCTCTGCCTTATGCGTTTGACTATTTATTGCGCATAAAGTTTTTAATAATGATTCTTCTTCATTAAAAAATGGAATGATTAGTGATATTCTCATTTTTTCTGATGACAAATTATCTTTATTATCAAGTATTGACTCTTTCTTTATCATTTAAGGAGAATCAAACATAGGATTCTTTTGTTTTAGGCAGGCTACCGCACGTGTATGTTCACGTAATGAACATTATATAGATAATTTCTAAGATGTCAAAAAAACTTAATAAACAAGCTGTATATCGGATTTATTAACTATTACTTCTCTATATGATTTAAGTATATTAATCAATAGCTTAGAGCGTTTATTAGAAATATCTTCTAGGAAGATACCTTTTAATTCATTATGAATCCCGGATGTAACCTCAACTATGTCATTCTTGGATATTATAGATTCGCCAGAATGATAAGCTTTTAAACGATCCATTATTTCCTCAATAATATGATTTTGCAGAAGAAAGGGCTTAAATGTCTCAAAGTCAATAAGGACTTTAGATATTCCATAAGTGTTGTTAATTTTCTGGTATTTACCGTGTGCATCACTCTCATTAATAAATATATAACCACTAAATAGATAATTTTTAATAGTAACCCACTGATTTTTATGGAATTTTTTACGATTAATAATCGGCAAGAATGTATTAAAGCCTTGATTTAAAAGATTTATATCCGCTTTTTTCTCTTGATTAGGCTTTGTTTTAGCTATAATCCACATATATGTTCGACCCCTGAACATATAATACTATACAAATATCATTGAATTACAAGCATTTACTGAGAACCGCGGCCTATAGCGTAATAAGATATATCGTTACGCATCATAGAATTTGGCGAATAAATGTTCCTTCCATCAAATATTACAGGTTTATTCATTTTTTCTATAAAAGACATTGGGTCTACTGACCAAAATTCTTTCCATTCAGTACAGATTATTAAAGCATCAGCATTATTTATAGCCTCTTTGGATGTTTTTACTTCCCTATAATTTTTAATATTAGAATTAACCGCATCTTTGATTGATGATATTGGATCATATGCTCTCACGAAAGCCCCTTTGCTTAATAAGAAATTCACAATTTCAATACTAGGCGCGAATCTTGTGTCGTTAGTTTGAGGTTTAAAAGAAAGACCCCAGATCGCGAACTTGAGTTTTCTAATATTATTTTTGAAATGCTTCATTATCTTTCTACAAATTATCAATTTCTGTTTATTATTAATTTTCTCAACAGCTGATAAAAGATATGGGTGATATGATTTTGATTTAGCGGTATGAATAAGCGCATTCACATCTTTAGGGAAACAAGACCCGCCGTAACCACATCCTGGATATAAAAATTCGTACCCTATTCTTTTATCTGCACCCATTCCTTTACGTATGTCTTCAATATCAACACGTAAAAGATCAGCAATGTTTGCAAGCTCATTTATAAAACTTATTTTTGTAGCTAGCATTGCATTAGCAGCATATTTAGTAAGCTCAGAAGACTTGATATTCATGAAATGAATTTTATTAAATTTTCTATCAAGTGGGAGATAAAGTGATTTAAATGTATCAATTAAATCATCATTCTCTAACCCTATTATTATTCGATCAGGTTTCATAAAATCATTTACCGCTGAACCCTCTTTAAGAAATTCTGGATTGGAGACCATTGAAAAGTTTATATTTTTTTTTGATTTAGGAAGATTTTTAATAATTAGATTTTTGACTACATCAGAAGTTCCAACTGGAACAGTTGATTTTTGGATTAAGATACTATTTGGTAAAAGATGTTTAGATATCTCTTTGCATACTTCTTTTATTGATGATAAATCTGCAGAACCATTTGATTTTTGTGGAGTATCGACAGCTATAAATATTATATTAGTAAAATTAAATACCTCTTTCCATGATGTTGTGAAGTTTAATCTTTTTTCCTTAAGATTAAATTTTACAATACGCTCTAAACCTGGTTCATAGATTGGAATAATACCTTTTTTGAGTTTTGCAATTTTATTTTTATCTTTGTCTAGACATAAAACATCATGACCTATATCTGAAAAACAAGCGCCCGATACTAGTCCAACATATCCAGTCCCTACTATAACTATCTTCATGATTGCAAATCTCTCAATCGTTTACTAATAATACCAGAAAGAGTTATAAGTAAAATAGACATAAATAAAATAGATTGTTGATGAGAAAAAACACAATGAAATAACATATATAAAGAATAACCTACAATTGATGTTATACCAATAAGAGATATATATTTTATATCTTCATCTTCCCTAGCTTGTGAATATGCATGATAGAAAAAAAATATATGGAAAGATATAAAAATTAGCAGAGATATTAGACCAAATATGCCTGTTTTAGCAAATATATCCAAATACTGATTATGCGCATGATTCATTCCTGCAGTAGGATTATCAGAGAAACTTCGAATTGGTTGGATATTTTTAAGCGTTATTTCTCTTTCAAGAGAATGATTAAAATTATCAAGGCCTACACCAGTGTAATAATTTTTTTCTATCATCAATAGAGAAGCTTTCCAGATATTCATTCTAGGCACAATGCTGTCAGAATGTTTCCAGTAATGACCGCTTCCATCTATAAAATAATTGTACGTAGATTCATAAGCATTTGAAAAACGTGTAGATATTGATGAGTTAAAAAAAATAATTGGTATTAACAATAAAGCAGAAAAAATAATTTTTTTTGATAAGAGTAAGTGTCTACGGTAATGACTTGATAGTAATAATACGATAAAAATCAAGACAAAAAGCAATGATCCTCTAGAACCTGAAAGAATCCATCCATAAAATGCGAGCATTGACGCAATTATTGGTAGGAGTTTAGAATTATAATTATCTATATATTTCTGTATGGTTAGAAAAGAAAAAAATGAAAACAATAGTGAAATATTACCAAAAATTACTGCTGAACTGCTAAACCCTCTGACTCTTATCTCGCCAATCAAATATGCGCAGTATATCGCAAATAAACCTATTAGAATTGAAGCTATGTTGATAGATAAATATAGATGCAATGGAGTAAACTCAATTTCCCGAATTATAAGATAAACTGGTATAACTAAAAAAAAGCGTAGATAATTATCAGTTTCAGAAAATGATGTTGTATGCAATAAAGATGACCAGAAAGGAATTATAAACATTATTATATATGTAGAAATCAGAAGAATCTCAAGATTTGTTAATAAAATTTTTCTATATAAAATTAAATATATGAATGATAATAATATTAGCAACACTGCTATATAATTATAAATATCATCTGTTACTAAGATTGAAATTAAAAATGCAAGCATTAGAAAAGAAGTTATATACGAAATACTAGATGGTTTTTTATAATTTATATGTTTTGAATATATTATTAAAAAAAAAAATACCAAAGATAGTAAAAAAAAAGTAAAACGCAGTAATGAGTCTGGCATTCTATATATACTCTCTGCGTTAGTAAAAGTATCATATAATAACGAAATATCTAAAGCTAAGATAGCGCTTTTTATTGGTACGCTTGGTGGCCCAATCATTGAAATGTTAAGTGAAAAAATAAAAAGAATGAATAAAATTATTCGATTATTTAAAAAAGCCCATATAGAAGTCACTTTATCAGAAAAGACCTATAATATTTCCGTCGGAGTCTATGTCGATTTTCTCAGCAGCAGGTTTTTTAGGTAACCCTGGCATAGTCATTATATCTCCACACACCATCACAATAAATTCAGCCCCAGCGGCTAATCTAACTTCTCTGATTGGTATAATATGATCAGATGGTGCGCCTCTAAGTGATGGATCTGTAGAAAATGAATATTGTGTTTTAGCTACGCAAACAGGATATTTTCCATAGCCATTTTTTTGCAAATCATCAATTTGATTTTTAATATTCGATGGGGCAGATATACCTGATGCGCCATAGATTTTTTTAGCAACTGTCTCCATTTTTTCCCATAAACTTAAATCGTCATCATAAAGATACTTGAAATTATTTTCTTTATTATCAATTGTATCCACTACAACCTCTGCAAGCTCTTTTGCTCCTTTTCCTCCATCAGCCCAATGAGTTGACGAAACTATGGGGACATCTAACTCTTTTGATTTTTCTTGTAATAATTCTCTCTCCTTTTCAGTATCAAAGGTGAAACCATTTATGCATACAACTACAGGTAATCCATAATGATTTTTTAAGTTGTTGACATGTCTTTCTAAATTGACTATACCTTTCTTTAAATAATCTACGTTCTCTTTATTCAAATTTTCTAATTCACAACCACCATGATATTTAAGTGCTCTAATTGTTGCTACCAGTACAACAACTGAAGGTTTCAAGCCAGCTTTTCTACACTTAATATCTAAAAATTTTTCAGCGCCCAAATCTGCACCAAATCCAGCCTCAGTAACAACATAATCAGCCAGCTTAAGAGATGCTTTAGTTGCAATAACAGAATTACAGCCGTGCGCTATATTTGCAAACGGGCCGCCATGAATAATTGCTGGGTTATTCTCTAATGTCTGAACAAGATTTGGTTTGATTGCATCTTTTAATAAAACGGTCATGGCGCCATGCGCATTCAGCTGTTCTGCTAAAATCGGTTCTTTGGTTCTTGTGTAACCTACGACAATTTTTCCAAGTCTTTTCTTTAAGTCCTCTAATGAAGTAGCCAAACAAAAAATTGCCATAATTTCTGACGCAACAACAATATCAAATCCATCCTCTCTTGGAAAACCATTGCCAATTGAACCGAGCGAGCAAACTGTTTTCCTTAATGCTCTATCATTCATATCTAGTACTCGCTTCCAAGAAACTCTTCTTACATCTATTTCTAGAGAATTTCCATGGTGAATATGATTATCGAGCATTGCTGCTAACAGATTATTGGCTAACTGTATAGCATTAAAATCACCGGTGAAATGGAGATTAATATCCTCCATGGGAATTACCTGTGCCATTCCTCCACCCGCTGCTCCGCCTTTCATACCAAAGACCGGGCCCAGTGAAGGTTCTCTGATTGTTACAAGTGCTTTTTTCCCAATATGATTTAGTGCATCACCAAGGCCCACAGATGTTGTCGTTTTTCCCTCTCCGGCTGGTGTGGGGCTTATAGCAGTCACTAAAATTAATTTTCCATCTTTCTTTGACTCAAGCGATTTAATAAAATCCATTGAGATTTTAGCCTTATAGTGACCATATGGCTCAAGGCTGTCTTGAGGGATATCAAGCTTATTTGCTACAGAAGATATCTTCTCGAGTTTAGCTGCTTGTGCTATTTCAATATCAGATTTCATGATTTATAAATATAATAGCAAAACATAAAACATGCAAGCGTAAGGGTTTGTTGTTTTAAAATTTTCTTGAATCAAGGAGCTTACACATGCCTAGTTGTGGCCTATCATTGCCTATGGTTGAGGTAATTTCACCAGAAACTCTATTAATTAGAATTTCCTCATTTTCTAACTCTCCATAGATATGCGTTGATGAATATTTAATTTTTTCAAGCATAATTTCCTCTATACCTACTGATTCTGAGAAGATATCTTGACTCTCATTGAATAAAAATGTTCTATTTCTCTCTTTGAATTGACAGAGTATATATGTTGTTTTGTCCCCTGAAATTGTTGATCTTTTTTCTACTTCAATTTTGTCCATATTATCAATTGTGATTTCTTGATTACTATCGGGTATATCATCAAGATAGATTGTTTTCGATTCATCACGATCAACGCATAATTCAAAAGGAATTTTAAGCAACCCACTATCGAATAAATGCAATGACACATTATTATTTTTGATAATAAAAAGGTGCGTCTTATAACCAGTATAAATATTTTTATTATTTCTTGAATTGATTGATAAGCAGACTCTATATCCAT
>MDTA01129718.1_pt1 | contig 15883 bp, 26 predicted proteins | sample 811151 | NCBI WGS metagenome assembly MDTA01 (sample SAMN05326648, study PRJNA326480) | marine metagenome | isolation source: seawater | place: Indian Ocean: South | collected 2010 | reverse complement strand
GAGTATTTTAAGCTTTACTAATTCTCTGAACCTGTTTATACATTCTTTGTTTTCGATTGCTTTGTCAATCTCTTCTTGTAAGTCTTGTATTTGTTGTTCTAGTTCTTCTTTGGATTGTTTTGGTTTCATTGTTTCATTCCATTTCCTCAATCTCTTCTTCCAGTCTTTCACCTTCTTCTTTTAATGCTTGTATGAGTTCTGCGTAGATTGAGTCTAATATCTTGAGGGTGATGTTGAAGTCTTCTTTGTTGGAAGTGCATTGATTCAGTCTATTACCATATTCTGTTGCTCGTTCTCTTAATTCTCTGATTGTTAAAGTTTCCATATTATTCACCTTTTTTTACCTTATACTCTATTATAACTGGTATAGGGGGAAATGTCAATGGGTTTTGGAAAAATATTTGATTTATTTTTTTATTTTAATCAAGAGGTGCATTAACACCTAATTTAGGATCCCATACCCCTTGTAGGTGTTTGTCAGATATTTTTTCTACTCTGAAATCCATATGTGCTGGCTCATCGTAATCACCAGTTTCATATAGAAGATTTTGAGAGATTCTTCTAGGAAGTCTAGTTTGACCTGTCTCTATAACTAAACAAATTTCTTTTCCGTAGAATTTTAAGTTATTGTCATCAATAGAATTAATCATTATTGCTAATTCCATATGTACACCAAAATCGCTATCTGGGGATTTTAGTTCAATGATAGCAGATACTAATGAGGCACCTTTTTGTCTACTTCCGTATGACACCTCTTCTATTCTGATAGAACTTGCTTGAAAGGATGAAAGACCAGAAACTTTATTGAGTCTTTGAATAAGTTTTTTGGAGGCAGGTTTTATGATCTTTTTGAAATGTTTCACAGCAACTTTCTTTTTTTCTAATCCTGCTCCAACGAGTTTCTCTTGTAGGTATTTGTCAATGTTATATCTTCTAGCCATGATAGATTCCTTTTCCTTACCCTATATTTATATTATACCCTAATTAGAGGATAATGGCAAGAAGTTTTAGAATTTACCCCATCTTTTTATCATTGATTTGTACTCTTTCTTGAATTCTTTGACCTTATCTCTGAATTCATTTGGATTTCCACCTTCAAGCTCTTTTATCAATTTTCTTAATTGGATGTTTGTTATTGCTGTGTTGATCAGAAGAACTATGATTATGAGTATGAGAATTGTTGTGATCATTTTCTGTTTTCTTTTTCGTATCTTTCAATCTTTTCAACGATTTCTTTGACAATTCTATTGTTTGCCTTTATTCTACGATGAACTTTGATTTTTCTCTTGACTACTGTTAGAGTGATTGTTGATAACAGTATTAAGGTTGCTGCTAATAATGATGACATTAGAAAGGCTCCTTTCTTGTAATTGTTTGAGTTTGACACCTTTGAGATTATATCTCATCTATATAATCTTTTACGAGGTCAGGATATTCTTCTGCAAGTGTTTCTTTGAGAAGCTTATCAAATTGTTTGTCTGTAAGAATAACAGGCTCTTTGTCTTTCAAATAAACTTTGAATGTGCCGTCTTTATTGTCCTGAATCGTTATCATCGCCTTTACCGTCCTTTTCTAGTTCTTCTAATATTTTTATAACATCTAGAAACTTATCACTTGGAAAGTACTCATGAATTGAGATCAGGTTATGTTTAGTCACTGTAATCATAAACATCAAGTTCTTACAGGGTTTCTTTCTCCAATTCACGCTTTTCTTCCTCTTCAGTAAGTGTCTGAAGAATTTCTTTAAGTTGAACAACTGTCTTTCCTTTTAGTTCCTCATAGAGATATATGTTCTGAGGATGTTGTAATACTTTGGTTCTAAATCTTCTTCTTTGTTGTTGTGCTTTTCTTCCGTGCTTCATATCTTCATCCTTTTTATACACAATATTTAGGTATTCTTTGTATGTCCCTTAATAGGAATTTGGCAGAAGTGATCAATTTTTTTAATTTCTCAGAAGGATTAGGAACTTGCTCAAGTTCGTGTATCTCTTTTGCTAGTTTAGCAGATATGTCTTCTGCACTATCTTTAATCCTTTTTTGTAAAACTTTAATCTCTTCTGTTGTTTTGAGTATTTCTTCTAGGAGTTTTTTGTCTATCTCTGTTTTCATTTCTTTCTCCTAATGATTATGGTTGGTGGCAACCCTTTTATTTGTATTTCAGTTATTGTTTTGATTGCCTTCCTAATTTCTTCAGTTTCTTTCTTGAGAGTTGGCACATTCTCTATCTCAGGTATTAGAGATTGGAGATACTGTTTGGTTCTTCTCAACTTTTCTATTACATGATTCGGAAAATTAGGCATTTTATAAAAGTTGTCCCAATTGAATGGGACTGATTCAAGTGTTATTGTTATTATTGTTTTATTATTATATAAGTATTTATAATGTCAATTTTAATGGGGAATGAAATTATAAATAGCTTTATAGAGGGATTTCATGGCAACTATTTGGGACGACAAAAACCATTCTTCTGGGGAAGAATTTAAATTAAGTAAGACTGCAAACAGAAAAGTTAAAGATGCTTTTAAAGGTATAAGCGAGCCTTGGATTAAGATATCTTCGAAAGAATTCGATTCATCTAAAAACAAAGACATTATAGACATTTCAAAGAACTCTAAAGCAAAAACAAATATAGTGTTCTATTTTAAGTCGGGAAAAACGTCCTATAAGTTTATTGCAGACTATAACCTGAACAATTCTAATTTCACATGGTCAGGTAAAGGCACTTCAACTAACAGACCAAAGATGACAAAGATTAAAGAGTTGTGTTCTCTTTATATGATGACTGAATGTCTCAATAATAACACCCCTACTGAGGAAGAATTAATAATCAGAGTGAAGAAGGAAGTCAAAGATGTACAAGATTATTGGAGACCTGTATATTACACAAGTGCTTTGGCTCACTCAAAATTATTAAAACAGATTATAACATCCTCATCTTATAGAGCAGAGAGACAACAAAAGTCTTTTACAAAAAATATCTATAAACTGGCAAAAGGACTTACAGGAAAAAGTCCAGATAACTGGAACCCTTCTGATGTTTGGTTTTGGAAACCTGAAAGTGAATCAGAAATAAAAAGGAAATTGAAAGAGATTGAATCCTTAAATGTTGATAAAGAAACTCGTTCAGATATTTTAAAAGAAGAATTGGACAAATTTCTAGAAGATGGAAAGCTAATTGGCATATCATTAAAACAAATAGACAAAGGTTCAGGGTCAAAGGCTCTAGTATCCTTTGAATCTGTTAAGAAGAAAACTTCTGATATGGACTTCTCTAAAGAAAGTTGTATTATAAGGGATACAAAGAAAGGGTTACCAGCATACGGTGAGTTGAAGACAAAATCAGGGTTTAATGTTAAATGGGGTGGTAGAGCGAATGCAACAAAGGCTAATATAAATGTTGAAGGTCAAATGGATAAGTCTACACACCAACTAGGAGCAATAGATTCAAAAGCATTGGATAAATTAGCCAAAGATAAGGGTGCAACCTTGTATAAGGATTCAAACTTCAAAATAAAAGAAAAGGAAAAGAACATAGAATTGCTCAAAGAGTATATAGATTTGGCTCCAAGTTATTTTAAAGGAATGACTGCCGAATATGCATATCATCATTATGGTTTTGTACAAGTTAAAAGATTTATAGCAAATGCTGCAGTATATAATTTTATCAACTCGTTATCAAAAGAGGAAATTATGTATTGCTTTCTTTTAGCAAAAAAAATAGATAAAATAAATCCAAAATATTGGATTTTTGAGTAATTCACAAACCACTTATAGCAGCATACATTTCAACATTGATTCTTCTTCTGTTGACTTCCATCACCCAAACATCTAACCAGAGGGTTTCCTTTTCTCCCAATCTTTCCATATAGAATTCATATGCTTCATTGAAAGTGTAGAAAGACTTTTGATATCTTTGGTAATCTTTTTTATCTATTAGTTTGACTATGAAATATCTTGGAGTGAAAGAATCTTCTGGTTCAACTTCCAGTTCTAAACATTTGAATTTTGGATCCACTTTACTCATTATGCGTATTTGTGTTGGTTTCTAAGAGTGACCATAATTAAACTATTGATTACTCTTATACTTTTTATCTTCAGAATATTTTTTAGTTTTGATAGTTGTTTCTTAACTTTCTCGAAAGATGAATTGATAGTTGGTTGAAAATGTAAGTATATGGTATCTTCTTTCGTTTTCGAGTTGGAAGAGTATTTGTGTGGATAAGCAGAAATGGCGTCCGATATCTTGGTAACTCTTTTCTTGTCAAAACTTATCAACTTATCATAATCAACATCTTTATCATCGGGAACATAATCATCGTCGTCATATTTCGGCTTTGGTCTCTTAGAAGATTTTCGAATAAAAAACTCATCAACTTGTTCAACGTCTTCGTTCAGAAAGTTTTTTATTTTATATCTTCTAACCATAACTTTATTTATAATCACATAAATTTTGTTGGGTCATCATCTTCTTGACTCATGACTATGTTCTTTCTCTCCAGCCATTTTCTCATTTTGTATACATCACATCTTACGCAATACGAATCCTTTATTAATTTGATATCAGATTCTGGGCCACATTGTGCTCGGTGATTATCTATTGACTTCTGAACTGGACAACCCGACTCTTTACAATATTGGATGGTCACATCTTTTGGGGAGTGTTTCATTCTTTCCACCGTTCTCTTTTGATTATCCAAACTTTACAACTTCCAGTCTCACGCATTCTTTTTTCTAAATGCACTCCACCAAATAATAGGATCATTTCCCCTTTTGATGTTTTAATTATCACTGGAACTCTGAAATGATTATTACCCATATCATATTCATATAATTTTTCGTCTTCCATTCTATCATCTTCAGATAGTCTTTCTGAATTGATTATATTGTGAAGAATGTCAGGGGTGACTTTGAACATCTCACCATCCTCCATAATCTTCAACCAACTGAACATATTATCTCTATGATCGACATATGAACTGTTTTCAATTCTTCTCCACATACCCTCTAAATCATTTTGAATGTAGTACTTGGGTTTCATTATCAACCTTTATGTTTTTTCCATAAATCAGCATCAGCAGTTCTTCTAGTTTTACCACCAACAATAAATGAATTAACTCTTGCAAGCCCCCATTGCTGTGGTGTAGTTCCTGGACGATGACCTGTTCTCCAAGCAGCAACACCTCTTTTGTAAACTTGTCTCAATATAGACAATGAAATGTCAGAATCTTTTGCCTTTTTTTGTAATGCTTTATCTGGATCTTCAGTGATAAATTCGACTTCTTCGCCAAATTTTTCTTTGTATTTTTTAGTGTATTTTGACTCTTTGGTTTTTGCTTTTGCATCTCCTGGAGCTTTCTTGTATGCTTCTGGATTATCATCGTCCATTTCAGCACCTTTTTTGAAGTGTGCATCCCTTTTTTCTTTGGTTGATTTTGATAGTCCAGAATGGTACTTTTTAGGCTGTGACCCTTCCCTGTTTTTTATATCTTTATCTTGTTGAGATTTTTGTTCCTCGAGATACTCTTTTACTGAATATTTACTCATATTTTACCTTTTTTTCTAAAACTTTACTATAGAGCGCTGCTCCCCTATTATATATTTATTAATACATTTAAAATGTATATTTTAGGTGAAAATACCCCTTTTTAGGTGTTTTTAAGTAAAAATAGGGTAAAATTCTAGTAAATTATACCTTACACTCTATTTACTTTTTTTTACTGGGCTCCCATGTGTCTTTCGGGGCGAATTTGTTGTCATTTTTCTTTGATTTTGAGACCTCTTCGACTCTTCTTTTTTTAGGGTAATATTTTAGCATATATTGGTATTTTGCTTCGTATATTGGGTTGATCATAAAGTTCTCCAATTTATACTTAATTATACATGAAATTTAAGCAAAAGTCAATAGATTTTAGACTTTTTTATCAAGGGTTGCAAACCCGACATAAGCGCCCACTATTGAGGCCATTGTAAGGTAGAACATATTGATGACATCACCTAATAATTTGAGTCTAGATTCAGCCACTATAAAGAACGCTAAAATGGTCACAATTAGGATAGAAATCAAAGCTAACCATGCCATTCTTCTTCTGTTTTGCCATCTTGATTTTGGGGTTTTATTTTCTTCCATATCTAGTAAATCCCATACACTCCATTTAGAGAAACGCCATTGTTACTCTCATCTCTTCTGAAGCTTAATAAAGTTTTAAAACTCTCAATTTCTTTACAGGTTGTGGTCAATTTTTCTAAAATATTCTCATGAATGATTCTTGGAGTTAATACTGTGTGGCTAGTCACTTCATGGAAATCTATAGGCATCTCAGTGAAGGGAGATTCTCTAGATATTAGTATACTGAAAGCATATGAATTCACTAATTTAATTTCAATAGTGATTAGATCCATACAGTACCCTTCGCCATAGAAATTTACAGATTCGTATTTATACTGCTTTTCGAATTTGTTGAAGTTTAGTAATTCTATAGGTTCATCACTAAATCCGTCTACAACTATTGGACAATGAGGGTCATGATAACAAACTCTACAAACAAAAGGTGAAGTATATGTTTTAAATTCGTGAACCTTATCATCGTGCTTTAGATAAATTCTTCTAACATTTACTTCTTTTTGGTTATTAGTCATTTTCCCCTACAGTATGCTGTATTATTATTTATATCACCATTTAAGGTTCCCTCTCTCGAGAGCTGTGTCAATGTAACATAGAATCCAACCCACAAGAAACCATATTCCAGGGTTATAGATTCCAAACACGGAAAGTAAAAATTGTGAACCAAAAAATAACGCTAATGTTTTTAATAAATTTGAAATACTCATAATATACTACCCTTTTTAAATTATTCAGAAGTTTCTTCTACTTCCTCTGGCTCTGGAAGTTCAAACATATTCAAATCAAGTTCATATAGTTCTTCAAGACTTTGAGTAGCACTTATCTTTTCTCTGATTTCTTTACCTTTTGTCCTAATTTCTCTGATTTGATTTTTCTTTTCTTCAATCTCTTCTGGTTCATAATCTTCTGGGAAGTTGATCCAGTTTGATTGTTCAAGTTCACTAGCTATTGACAAAGATATTGATGACACTTGCCCTTTATTAGATTCTATTAAATGAGATTTAACAGATTCAAAATGAGCAGATAATTCTTCTTTTGATGCATCCTCTATCCACTTTTTAGATTTTCTATCCCATCTGGGTTTTAGATATTCTTGTGGAATAGGATTTTCTTTACTTGGAACCATAGTTTTTAGATCAACAAGATCTTCCTTATATCCAGTGTAATTTAGTTTATATCCCTTGCTATCAATAGTATAAACCTTGATAACTTTATCATTTTCTGTTGTATTTACAATAATATTAGACATTTTATATACCCTTTATTCATTATGGAGTTGATATTGTGAGGTCAGATATTTCTTTAATGATGACGATTCCTTGACCTCCACCGCCAGCAGAACAGTAACTGGAAGTTTGGACGGCTCCGTCACCTCCAGCACCAATTTCTATTTGATATGATGCAGCTGCTGACGGTACATCTATAATGAATTCTGTATGTTCTCCTGCGAAACCACCCCACATAGCTCCAGACGTATTTTGACCATAAAAAACGGTTGGTAGACCTTGTATAGAATATCCTGCACTACACCCACCACCACCAGCACCTATGCCACCGCCACCTCCGCCAGCATATCTTGGGGTACTATCAGCAGCTTGTAATGCTGCTCCACCACCACCACCAGAAAATTTACCATCCCCTCCAGCCTTATGTGTTGTTGTGTTGTCAAAGTCACCACCACAACTTCCCCCTAGTGGGGCAGAAAAGTGCCAATCGTTAGCATCTAAAGATTTATGTGTACTGCCATACCTTTGATAGTATGCACCACAACCCCCCGATAGAGATTTTCCTGTATGTGATGTTGTTGCTAAAGGTACAGATGTTCCTCCACCCCCAGCAGCTCCACTTGAAGCATTACTTGGTGTTTGCAGTTGGTTCATAGCCTGATTGTACTGAGAGTATGCGCCAGACCCGACTATATCAATCAGACCAATTGGACCACCATCTTTACCCCAATATCCACCTTGCCCACCACCCATTGTTCTCGTCGATGCGCTAAATGATGAGCCTTGGACATTAAATGTATATGGGACAGGCATTGACTCTATATAAGGACTGAATCCAATATTGGTGGGTACTATACCACCTTTTACTCTTTTTTCACCGTCTGGTAATCCAGTTATGACAGTATCCCCTCCAGCAGTAGCTAAAACAGCACTGCCATGAGTAGAATAGAAACCTCTATTAATTCCACCACCAGCACCACCAGCAACCATAAGAATTTCTAATCCTACAACACCAGCAGGTTTATTATAAGTGTCAGAAGAGTTGAAAACAAGAACTCTTCCTCCACCACCAGAACTTGATAATAAGTTGTCAACTTGAGTTTTAGTGTATGTATCCAAAGTTACATCACCAGTTTGGCCATTAACAGTAGTAACACCACCACCAAAAGCATTCAAATGCATGTCTATTCTATACACATCATATCTTTTATTCCTAGTAATACCTTGTCTATCAATTTTTAGAACTAAGTGATTTCCAGAAAAATACAACTTATATATACTAATACTAAGACCATCTTCATAATCTTCTGAATATTTTAAATAGAAAGGGTTGGTGGATGATGGATTTTCAGCAATCAAATCCGAAATTATCACTTCAGAATATCCACTAGCAGTATAAAAAGTTAATTTATATTTATCATCATGAGTTGTTTTAAAATTTTCAAATGATGGGACAGTAAAAGTGGATAAAACGTTACCACCAGTATGATTATAAGTTTTTGATGTATTAATGTCATATGAATCATGAAGACTTGTATTCAGAAACAAATTCTGAGGTGGTGCATATAGAGCATTATTTCCACCCCCACCACCAGTATTTTCCAAAGTTGTAACTCTAGTAGTTAAATTTGTAATTTCAGTTGAATGATCATTACCAACAGTTACAGTAACATTCCCACTTGCATCAGGTGAGGCTCCATTTACAGTAAAAACATCATTAGTACTAGCACTCTTAAACAAATCAATTCTATATATTTTCATACCAGTCGTGGATAATACTAAATCATTCCCAACATAATATAATTGAGTCTCAGAGTCTACCACATGAGGGTTAGATGATGTTGGGTAATTTGCCCCTGTAATACTTGAAATATTTACTGTGATTTCATGATGACAATGAAATACCAATTTATTCCTATTATTGAATTCAGTATTAGTTCTGAAATTTTTGAAACCTTGTACAATGAAGTCCATGTTTGGTTGAGATTTTGGACCATATAATAATGTTCCTTCTCCTGTATTATTTGAATCTAGATCTAAAAATAGATTTACTTGGACTCCATCTGAGCTTACTAATCTTGCCATTTTATTTCTCCTATAGATTTATTTATTCAGACACTTCTTCAGGTTCTGGAAGTGGAATTATGTTCAAATCAAGTTCAGATAGTTCTTCAAGACTTTGAGTGGCATCTATATTTGCTCTGATTTCTCTACCTTTTGTCCTGATTTCTCTGATTTGATTTTTCTTCTCTTCAATTTCAGATGGATCGTAGTCTTCTGGGAAGTTGATCCAGTTTGATTGTTCAAGTTCACTGGCAATTGATGAGCATAAAACCCCAACTTCTGTTCTATTAGATTCTATTAATCCAGATTTTGTAAATTCTAAATGAGTAGATATCTCTTCTTTTGATGCACCTTCTGTCCACTTTTTGGATTTCTTATTCCATTTAGGTTTTAATTGTGTCGGGGGTTCAACCTCGTCACATTTTAGCATAGTTTTTTTATCAAAATCTTCAAGAGTGAATCCTGTTCTTGTTATATAGTTTCCATCTTTATCTATTAAATAAACTTTACAGATATCTTCACGTTTCGGAGCCCATACAAATGAGTTTATTTCATTTTTCATATCATTATCCTTTAAAGTCAGTATCTTATGATACAAATTCCTTGTCCTCCACCACCACCATTATAATACCCATTCCCTCCAGAGCCAATAACTATGGTGTATGTTGCAGCTGCAGCAGGAACTTTTTTTTGAAAAACTTTTATTTCTCCAGATTGTGCTGATCCAGAAGCAGTTCCAACTCCAGCAGAGCCTGCTCCAGAACCTCCAGGTTGTGGTCTATAGTTATGATTATACCCTTGCCCTCCAGCACCTAAATTCCCCTTCCCACCTTTGCCGTTGGCAGCGTTAAAATATGTAGCACCATCTCCACCTAATGTAGCAACGTCACCTCCACCACCATCTCCACCACGGAGAGAGGTTGTACCATTAGCTCCACCTCCAGTACCTCTAATATCAGCATCTCTGGAACCATTATATGGACCTGCTTGATAATAAGGAACTTCTACAATGTAATCTAAGATATTCCATTTTTGAGTAAAAGTGTATTCTGAAGGTTTATGAATTGCTAAACCAGCTGGTGCTCTAGCATAATCAGGATGGTTACCGTTACTAGAGGTGGAGTGAAAATTGGTAACTAAAACTTCTGGATTATATTCCGAACTTTCCCTATCCCCATATATAGTTCTAAGTCCTGACGATGATTCTCTTTTAGACACTACCATATGATTAAATTCTGGAGACTGTTCATATGGCACTGAGGTTGAACTAATATATACGTGACTAGGCCCATTAGATGAGATAGACACATTCTCTATCATACCGTCAACGTCTTTTTGTCTTCCACCAAACCCATGTTTACTGGTACTAGGATTTCCAGATTGTCCGCCACCAAGTGCTGTCACAGAATCTCCAGAAGAGAAAGTTATAATAGAATTTCCACCAAGATTAAGTGCGTGTTGATAATCGAGAGTCCCTGTGCTATGAAATCCACCTCTCCCCCCACCTACTAAAACTATTTCAAGATATTCAACACCCTCAGGTTTTACCCAATTTTGTGTGGAAGCTAGGAAAGTTACAACATTTCCTCCACCTCCACCACCAGAACCAGAACTTGAAATTAAATCATTAACTTGAGTTTGAGTGTAGTATGTGTTAGATAAATTAACAGCACCAGTGTCTCCATTAACAGAAGTTACACCAGAATTCGATATTTGGAGTCCATTTGGAGATGAAGTTGAAGTTACACCAATTCCAGTTCCAGCAGAAACTGTAAGATCTCCAGTTTTATTGTTAAGAGAAGTTACACCACCACCAAAAGCGTTCAAGTGCATGTCTATTCTGTAAGTTCTGAAATGTGTTGCAACTGTTGTAGTTGGTGTATATGCACGGAATATTAAATCATTATCTTTATATTCAATCCACTCTTCATTATCTCTAGTATTAGTATCATCATAATGAATATAATATTGTTTTGTGGAAGATGTGTTACTTGCAGGTGCAAAAAAAGAAACCAGATCTTCAATTAAAACTTCAGTATACCTATCCCCACTATATAATGTTAATTTATATTTATCTGAATGGTTTGTAAAAAAATTCTCAAACTCTGATACAATATAAGTGGGATTTGGGTGTGTTTGATTGTTAGATGGTCCATATGTCCAATCATTACCACCAGATTCAAGTAAATCTATTAAATTTGTGTCCAAAAACAAATTCTCAGGAGGAGCATATAGAGCAACATCTCCTCCACCCCCACCACCTTGCTGTAAAACTAAAACATCACTTTCAAGATTAGTAACATCTGTTTGTAAAATTGATATATCAGCATCATTACTGTTCACTTGATTCTGAAGGTCTATAATCTCATCAGATAATGCATTCACTGCAGGAATAGAAGCTCCATCCAAATTAACTTTAGAAAGATCCATAACTGCATATGCAACTGGATATAAATGAGCAGTCCCAGAACCTGTTAACCAAAATTGTAGAAAAGAGTTATTTGGAACCCAAAATTCGTCACTAGAACTCTGAGAACCAGAAGATTCAACATCAATTTGATGAACTTTCTCTGATTCTAAAATTGGAGAACTGGAAGATCTTGTTAAAAAATGTTCTCTATTATAGATTATTAAGTGTCCACTAGTTTCTGAAGTGACTCTAAATAAAATATGAGTCGCTTCTGATGGAAGAGTGCTCAAATTCATTGGAGCAAACCCTATTCCATTTGTTGTTGAAATTGTAGAACCAGAATAATTACTCCCTGCTTCAATTTGTAACCAAGATCCTGTAGTAACTGCAGGTGTCACGCTAGAAACATGAGTTAAATTTACAGCACTGAAAGTCCCATTTTCTGCATCATCAATTGTTAAATTTTGACCAGATCTATCATTAAAAGTTCCTCTTATAAGGGTTATTCTTTTACTTGCAGAATCAACACTAGAAACATGATAATATTCAGATGAATTTGGTGAGGATAAATTTAATACATTTCCTCTTTCTAAATTTTCTATTGCAGTTTGTTGAGTTGCATTTGCTGATGAATAACTGTAAACAGATTCTCCACCCCACCAATATGAATCTTTGAACATGTAATTATTTGTTCCAAAGGTGTTTTGTTCAAGATATACTGCACCACCACCAGATCCTAATTCTTCTATTTCAGTTAATCTCTCATCTAAAGTTTTTCCTGAAACTGTGCTTAATGTTATTTTTCCAGTAGAATCTGCTTCATTCCCTTCAACATTTTTAATAGCCTTTGATTGCTCTACTGGGTCTGTCCCATTTCCAGGAAACTCAACCCCAGTATCTGTTAATTTAGTTGCCATACTACTTCTCCAATATATTCTATATTATTTATAATATACAGAATTCTAAAAAATCATCCACCCAAGAAAGAACATACCAAAAAATCCAAGAAAAAACCCAGTAAAGAATCCCATACTCACCATTTCATAAGCAGTTCTTTCTGTACAAAGAATATCAAATTCCTTCTTTGCTAACTGCCAAGGTGTAGGTTTATCTTCCCCAACACCCAAATGATGTACAGACCATCTATCATCAAATAAAGGAACGCATAACAACTCACCATTGATACAAGAAACAGCATAATGACTATTTTCTTTATCGTGCTCTTCAACCACCACATCTATCAAAAAACCTCTATATAAAAGATCATTTTCAAAATAAACTTCAACATATGGTGGAACTTGGCCTGTCTCAAAATCGTTGCTCGGGTCATTCTTTTTCATAAAATACCTTTCAGGGTTTACCAATACTTATAATGCCAGAAATATATGGTTGTACAATTTCTTTTACTTTATCGTTTTGTGAAGCGAACATCATAACAACCAACATTATGATTATCAGAAACACTCTCACCGTTGAGAATGCCACCTTCATCAACTCCACCATATTCTTCAAATTAGGAGACCTCAAAAGTTCTATCAGAGATAATTTTTTATTTTCCTCTTCTTTTACTTTTTGCTTCTCCCTATTTTCTACAAACATATCCTTTATATCTTTTAAATCTTGCTGTGTCTTTTCTGTATGACAACTTACAACATCCACTAATGAATTCAGATTACCTTGAATGTCATGAACTACGTCTTTTAAGTTCTCTAATCCATCTTTTGTCTCTTTTATCGTCTTTGCTTCAAAAAACTCGTGTTTTGCTCTGTTTATCTTATTTCCTAATAAATGATCTTCATTTGGTTTGTGTAGTGTCACAAAACCTTCCTCTTTCACTTCATCTAATGATTCTGCTTTTGATGATATTAACAATATTGGGTATCTATCTCTATGTCTTCTAGCAAAAGAGATACCATCAATACCATTAACAACATCTGCATCTATAACCAAGAAATCAATTCCAGGTTGTGACTCGTCATCTAACCTTTTCTGCGCTTCTGAACAATTTATAAAAGTCTCTACTTCAAAGTTCATCTGTCTGAACTTACCAATAAGATTTATCCTACACTGCTCTTTATCTTCAACCAATAAAAGGTTTATAAAATTTTCTTGATATGGGACTAAAACCCCATCCTTATCTAAAGGTGACATTTTCATATCCTTATGAATTTCACCATAATCTATTCTATCATAAATAATATACTATTCCAAGTTATTTAGTCAACTTTTTGAACCATTTAGGTATTTTTCTTTTGGTCCACACCATTGAAAACCTTTTTTGTTTGGTTTGATAGAACAATTGGTACGACTTTACTGGATTATCTGGGAACATACACTCTGGATTTGATTTCATGGCAAGAGGAAACTGTGTCAAACCTTTCTGTGGTATGTTCTTTGGGGGTGTTTTAAGGATGTTTCGAAGGAGTTTATCGCTTTGGTGTACCTTACCATAACGATATGTAAATTCGTCGCACAGAGCGATAAAATGGCGATAATGCCAATGATAGTTTTCTAGACTTTCCCTAGTCCATACAGTGCAAGGGTGATTGAAATGCACTGCTTTGTATAAGACATCTTCATGTGGATGGTTTGGTAGAATATAGTGATTGACCATAGTCTTGCCAGACTTTGATGGAGCTTTGACTTTGATGCCGTCTAACATTCTGTGAGATGTGGAGAGCATTTGAGCGCTCTCCAGTATCATCTTCACAATATGCTTGTCACACTGCTGAACAGCAGCCTTTACTGGATCTTTATCTAAAACAAATACATTCATCTTTCCCCCTTATACTATTATAATACTATAAAGAGGGTATTATGTCAAATATAATTTGCCATCTTCATAAGAGTTTCACGGTACTTCTTTTGATACTTTGTGACTTTATTCTTTCTGTCTTTTCTTGTTATACTTCTCTTGATCTTTGGAACACCATACAGATTCTTGAATATTTCCATCTGCATGTTCTTTCTCTTGATCTTCTTTTTAGCTATCTTCACATCTTGTTTACTGATAATAATATCTTCTTGCCGTAAATCAAAGTATGAATTCACTGTTTTGATTTTAGAAGTTTTTATTTTACCTTTTCTGAAATAAGTTATTTGAAATTCTGTTCCGACCCTACCTTGGTGTAGCAATGCTCTCAAAGTGGACGTGGCATATGTTCTTTCACCATCAAGGCTTACAATATAATCCCCTGCTTTAAGAACTTTTGCTGCTGGGGAACCCTTTAGAACTTTATTAACAATAACACCCATATGTGATTGATAGTTTATTTTCTTATCATCTTTTGGGCTTGAAGACCTTGCAGCAATCCCTATCATAGGCGCTTCTATACTTTTTCGATTTAAGAAATTTTCCCAAACTTGCATAAGTAGAGCACTTGGAACTGCCATCCCATATTTCTCTTTGACAGATATTACTACCAATCCAATAACATTCCCAGAAACGTCAAATAATCCACCACCAGAATTACCACCCAAAACGATAGCATCTGTTTGGATCATATTTTCATAAAGTGTTGGAGCAGGCATCACAACCCTTTTACCTAAACTTGAGATAATACCAGATGTCATTATTCTTTGCATACCCATAGGGTTTCCAAGAACAAAAACATTCTCACCCATACCCAAATCACTGGAATGTCTAAATGATACAGAATAATCATCAGGTAATGGCAACTTAACATATTGATTTGGTATTATCTGTACTATTGCAACATCTCTGTTATAATACATCAGTACAGGTTTTGCTTTGACAGTTCTTCCATCAAACAAACCAACTGCTAAAGTTCTATCGTCATTGTCTCTATCTCGCCACCCAGCAAGAACATGAGCACAAGTCATGACATAGCCATTTTTTGGATCGACTATAAATCCAGAACCAACGTTTTTGAAAAAATGTCTACTCTCTGTTCCCATCATCATCTTGATAACAACAGTACCATTCTTTATCCTTTCAAAAACTTCGTTATCTGCAACAACATTACAGACACACAGCAAAAAAAGTAGTATTTTAAACATATCCCCCACTTATAAAAATCACCTACTTTTTATCTTCGTCAT
>MDTA01143346.1_pt1 | contig 15884 bp, 26 predicted proteins | sample 811151 | NCBI WGS metagenome assembly MDTA01 (sample SAMN05326648, study PRJNA326480) | marine metagenome | isolation source: seawater | place: Indian Ocean: South | collected 2010 | reverse complement strand
TCGACCTCAACCACACCATAATAATCTATGCTTTGATGGTGTCCTGTTACGGATCGAGATCGGTACGACACCTCAAAGTACACAGCATTTGGTCTATCATTAACTGCGATAACTTCTAGTAGGTATGTGCAGTCATATCTATCCTCGTCCACCAACTCTAAAGTCTCGCCTAGCTTTCGCTGAAAATATGGGTTTAGATCAATCATCAGAACCCCCTCCTTAAGTTTCTCTTAGCTCGGTTAGCTTGTTGCTCTTTCTCTTGGAGCAGTCGCCATAGAGCTTGAGCCTCTTGCTCATTCAACTTTTCGAGCATAGGGATGAGCGTATCCCTCTCGCAACGCTCTCTGTGGAACAGGGCTGAGAGGTGTCGTTTGATGCTCATGCGATACCTCCCATCATGGCTACGGTTTGAGCGAACACATCCGCAGACTCCTTCTCCAAGAGAGATAGGGCTTCATAGATAGCGAGGTCAGTACAGAACCTCATGTTATCAGCAGTGATATAAGGTGCGTTGACAGTCTCATTTAAGTGCCACAGCATCGCTTTGAGGGGTGTGCCCGTGAGCTTATCTAGTTTGAGGCTTAGAGGTGTTCGTTTCATAGGTTCTCCTTTACAAGAGTGGTATAGATAAGGGGTTACAGATCCTTTACGACAATGGCCTTGAAGAACTCAAACTCTACATAGCCTTTCTCGTTTACTCCGACATCCCAAGTAGAAAACCTACGCTTATCCCCTGTGAGCTTACTCGTATACTCTATGTATTCGTTCTTCTTTAGAAGGGGGAACTTGGCTTTAAGAGCCTCCTCTATTTCCTCTCCAAGAGGAGTTGCCCAGCTCTCTTGCCAATCCTGCCATACCCACTCACTGTTCTCACGATCTTCATCGTCATACGCATCATCATCTGCTATTGTGAAGTGCCAGTGATCTTGGCGTTCTCGATCACCAGGTGCTAGGTCGAAGTAGTACAGAGCATTACCGTTTACATTTATCCGTTCTCGCACATCAAGCCTATAGTAGCCAAGACCACCCGCTATTTCTGTTTTGAGATCATCAGTCAAGAAGTCGATGATTGAATTGAGGCTCAACTTTTCTTGAGTCTCTTGAGTCTCCCACTTTGTAGTGGGCTTGGTCGTATTCATAAGTTTCCTTTCTCTAGCCACTCTCAAATCTTCAGCTAGAGTCTTGGGGTAATAAAAATCAAACATAGGTTCTCCTTTACAAGAGTGATGATGGGTTATCGGTTCTTCATGCGATAGTAGCTGACGATGAAGAGTCCGATGAGGCAGATGCTTGCTACACCTGCGATGTCTAGTATTGTTGAGAGCATTTTATTCTCCTTTAGGCTGATCCCCTTCGATTGTTCTGAAAGAGGATAACTATTGCTATGAGCATGATGAGTTTGAGTGTCATGTTATTCCTTAGCGTGGGTTGTTGTTCTCATCACGATCTACTGTCTCATCGAACTCTTGGATCTCGTGTCGGATGTAGCGTGGGAGGTTCAAGTTAGTCTCGATGCAGTTGCGTATTGCTGTGAACAGGTGTCTTGCTTCTTTAAGAGGGTAGTGTCCGTCTACGATGACACCTCTCACATACTGACGACCGTCCTCTGAGAAGAAGAAGGGAGTACCCTCCTTACGAGTGAGCTTGCCACTGTAGTTCTTAGGGCGATTGGTGTTATTCCCTGCGAGGCTCGCTTGGGTGCTAGGGATAAGACCCTTGCTACCGAAGAGAACCTTATCGACATCCTTCTCGGTGCAAGCCACACCTGCCTCGTTGATGAGGGCAGTTGCTGACTCAAGAGTGTTGCTTGCAACGAAAGCGTTGAGGCGAGCAAGACGCTCGTTAAGAACATCCTTATAAGAGATGGTCATATCGAGGATGACCGAGTAGAGGTTGTCTCCGTTGATACGACCTAGTTTTACACGAGGATGGTTAGTCATGTCTGTTCTCCTTGTCAGAGTGGGTAGGCTTGATTGCCTTACATAGATTATATAGATAAGGGGTTACGCTTCTTACGCTTCTAGTTCATCAGCGAGCTGATCGTTCACGCTGTCGAAGAAAAAGTCGAGGCGAGTTCGATCACCTTCACTCACTAGAGCTGTGGTGTTGATAACATCATAGAAGCATGGGGCATCTGGTGCGATCTCTTCCATTACGCTCACCATGTTCACATACATCCCACGCTCTGAGATGTTGATCTCCTCTTCATTCTCCTCAGCCTCATTCATGAGGTCTTGGAGCTGATTACGGTATTGGTGCATCTGATTTTCGATAGAGCGTGAGAGCTTTAGTAGTTTCTCTTGAACTGTCATGTTGTTCTCCTTGTAAGAGTAGTTGGTGTCGATTACATAGATAAGGGGTTACGAAACTGACTCAGATCAAAAAATAATGAGGGTTTTCGGATAGTTAGCAGGTCTGTAACCCCTTATCTATAGAAAAGTATCGGGGCTGAATAACTCACCCCACAAACTCCCAAAGGAGATAACATGAACGCACTTTCCCCCCTAACATACGCTGAAGCCCATAGTGGTGTAAGCGAGATCGTAAGCAAGCTCGGCCTTCCACTCTTTATGGGTGAGGCAGAGCGTAAGCCTACTGTCAAGGCACTACGCAAGCAAGTCGGAGCGTACTACAACTCTCTTGCTAAAGAGAACCAACTCGACTGTCTCCATGCGTATGACGCTGTAGACAAGGCAGAGCTTATCGAGAACGCTGTAGCCGAGCTTCTTGAGCGAGTCGAGGGCTAAGAGAGTCGGGGTCGTAACCCCTTATCTATAGACCTAGTGTGAGAGACTAGGGAAACAATCACCCAGCAATCATATAAGAACATTTCAACTGCAAATCACATCTCTTGAAAGGAGAACCACCATGCAGAACATCACAGCAACAAACAACACTCCAATCACTTTCACAACCACTAAGAGTGGTAAGGCTGACCTCAAGAAAGACGGAGGCACTGTTCGTGGTCGCCACACTGTCGAGGTGTCGATGCTTGTGGGTACTGACCACAAGACCATCGCAGGTCTTGATCTTGCAAAGGTCGAGACTGCTGACCGAGATGCACTTAAGGTGGCTCTTGAGAACCGAGGCTTGGTCTTTACTGACCTCGACTTCACCCTCGCTCTTGACGGAGATCAGCCTCGCAAGAAGGGTCTGCTGACAGCACTCCGTCAGTCAGCCACAGGTACTAACACTGATAACAAGCACCTTGACGCTTACAGCGATCACCCTTGTGGGGTTCGTGGTGTGTCTATCCATGACGGAACAGGTGATGTCCACATCAAGGGGATCATCATCGGAGAGAAGATCATCAGTGCCGATCCAAACGGTGATGCGAGAAAGACAAAGAGTGGGCTTCATGTCCAACTCAAGAACGCTATCAGCAAAGAGCTTGATCTCACCTCTCGCAAGTGGAGGCAGTACAAGCTCCCTGCTTCGGCAGTCGTCAATGGGATTGACAACCCAACGGTCTAAGAGGTGAGAGGGTACTCTGTAACCCCTTATTCATATAACAGCATCACAGCCAAGCATATCACTAAGGAGAACGAACATGGCTACCTACACAAAGCAAGACATCCAAAACCTCAAGGATCGCATCAAAGCCGAGCTTCCTACTCTCGTGCAGGACAACCCAGGCAAGAGTACAGGACAGTTAGAGACACTGTACTGTGATGCAAACCCTGCCCTAGTCGATCAGTTCGGCATGACCAAGAGTAAGTACAACTGGTCGGTTGTACAGGTTAAAGTGTACGATATGGTACAGGAACTTAAGAAGGCAGGTGAGATCGTACTCCACAAGCGTGGGTACTACCACCCCGACTTTGACCTAAGCACAATCCCTGTGAAGCCAAAGGCTAAGAAGGCTAAGAAGAAGGCTAAAGCACCTGTCGCTCCTGTAGTTGAGGAAACCGTTGAGGTTGAGGTCGAGGAAACCCCTGTGGTCGAGGAAACCGTTGAGGGTGGTCTTGGTATCGGTCTTGGAGTCTTGGTTGCTCCTGTGGTTGAGCCGACTCCACCTGTGGCTGAGGTTGAGGAAACCGTTGAGGTTGCTCCTGTGGTCGAGGTGAGCGTGAGCAATCCTGCTGTCATCGAAGCCCACATCGACACCGAGACTCAAGAGCTTGTAGAGAATGTCGGTGGTAGCCGAGATTGGCGAAAGCCTCTTGATGAGGTTGAGGATGGGTACATCACTTCAAGCGTACCCTCAAGCGTACAGGTCAGCACAACTACCCTTGAGCCTGTGGTCGAGGTTGAGGTAGCCGAGCCTGTGGTTGAGGTCGAAGAAGAGGTCGAGGATACCCCTGTAGAGCCTGTTGAGGTTCAAGAGGTAGTCGAGCCTACCCTTGAGGTTGAAATGCCTGTAGAGGACAACCTCGAACTCTTTGAAGAGGAAGATCAAGAAGAGGAGACTCAAGAAGAGGAGACTCAAGAGGAAGAGGAAGAGGAAGATGAGCAACCGAGCTATGACCTCAGAGAGCTTCGCAAGAATGCTTCCTTAGATCCTCTCAAGATCACTTTAAGTAAGGGTGCAACAGGTAGCTATGAGGTGTACCGAGACATGGACGCACGAATGATCGTGTTGACTCAAAAAGGTCGTGAGGACTATGTGATGATCCCTGTCGATGTGGATCAAGACCGACTTGACGCTCTTAATAAGTTGGACGCTCGCTATGCTCCCTTTGCTCTCAAGGCAGTGGCAGACTTTAACTCTGAGCGACACCACAAGGATGGTTGTAGGCGTATCGTGAAAGCTCTCATCTCTTGTACTGATAAATGCGATCATACGGATGACTTTGGTGGTCTAGTAGAGGCTTGCCCTAAGCCTCTTGACTGTCCACTACAGAGCATTTGGGGAGGGGTGGCGATCTATGTCAACCCTCAAGACGCATAACGATACTCCCCTTACGCTTTTAAATGAAAGCCGATTAGAGCGTAGCTTAAAGACAGTCGCTCCGACTCTTAAAAGTGTGGGGTTGGATCAGAAGATACTTACCTTAACCTTTGACCAAACAACAATCATACTCCCCCTAAGATCAACGATGACTTGGGGGCAACTAATAAACTCTTTAAAGGAGAGAGGACTTATCCATGAGTCTAACTAAAAAAGATCTACAACAATCAATCGTAATCGTAATCGAGCGTGATGGTACACATCATATCAAACTCCCCAACAATGACGACCTAGAGTTTGAGCCAAAGGCTTATAAAGCTATGGTCAATACCTTAACCGTCTTAGATGAACCGAGCTTTGTTCTTAAAACTGTTTTATGGATCGAGCGTAAGGTTCAAGCACTCAACACCCTGCTTTTCGGAGCAAGTGCTTGAGATTTTTTTTACCTATGACGACACTAGATTTGATCCTCCAACCAAGAGAGATCAAGAGTCCATTGATGCTGTGATCTCTCATTCCATACCTCAAAGACTTGGACGATGTAGTCCTCAGTCTCTTTGGGTGTGAGGTTATTGACGGATGCTAGTTTATGGAGTACCTGTGATTGCACATCGGGAGGCTCGACAGAGAGAGTCCTTCCGATGTGTTTTGCTTTGTGGCAGGTGGGGCAGAGAGAAATCAGACCCTTGAGAATTTGAGTCTTGGTTTGGTCGTCATAATACCATATCTCGTGGCACTCAACTGGCCACTTAGATCCTTTGCCTCGACAGACTTCGCATTTGTACCCTGCTTGTTTGTAAGAGGCTTTGCGTAGTTTATCCCATTGGGCTTTAGAGAGATTAGCCTCTGAGCGTAGGTTATTTCCCCATGATGATTGGGGTACGAGTTCAATGGTCAGCTTCATTTATTCTTCTCCCTTAATGCGAGTAATACTTTGGTCAGCTCACTTGCTTCATCCTCTCTTCCTTGATTTCTATCTGGGTGGCAAAACATGAGCAATCTTTTAACGAGGGTTTGATCTAGCTTTGGCTTATTTTGAGATTGGTATCTTAAACTAGAGATCTCCATCTTGAGCTGATGGGTTTGTGTTTGCAGTGCTTTGATCTGATCTTCTAAGTGTTGAGTGTCGGGGATGTCTTGTAGCAGTTCATGGATGACCTTCTGTAATCCATCGTATCGGTCATCAGACTTGATCCTTTGATACCCTTGGTTCTCTCTCCAACAAGTCCAACATATGGGGTAGTGGCTATTTTCCATAGGCCAGTTGCATTGGCTACATATTTGAACATCCATTTTCAATACTTTCTTTATGTCTCTCTTTATACAGATCATTATAGGAAAGGCATAAACAATGTATGACAAGATCGCTTATCTAAGATTAAGGGTTGCTCGCTTAGAACGACTCGCTGACTTAAGACCTGGACTTGGAACACAAGACCCTTGCTATGTTCTTGAGAGGGCGAAGAAGAACAAGGCAGACATTGCCCAAGTGCAATATGTCAAAGATGTGTTGGAGAATCTACCTATCGTCAATCATTCTTCGGGTCGCAGTGGGTTAGCTGACATTCCAAATTCCGAGAGAGAAGAATGGTATGGGATGACTTACCCTAGACGACTGAAGGAGAGGGTTGAGAAGGATACGATTGAATGGGGCAAGGGAAAAAGGAAGAAAAGGTTAAAAGTCAACATCCCGCACATGACTTTTTCAAGCCACGCTCAGTTCAGAATGGATCAAAGGGGTGTGACTGTTAAGCAGGTGGAAGATGTCGTCATGCACTGGCACAAGATACACAGAGGACATGGGGAAGCCGAGCGACTAAAAGAAATCGCCATGCAGAATAGAGAAAAGCATGATGAGATCAAGGAACAGCTAGACTACTTTTACAGATCACTTACTCGTGCAGAGTATCAGAAGCAGAAGGATGATATGAGAAGCTATAATAGGGGTATGGAGATCAACCATGAATATATGGGAGTCTTTGTAGGCTTTGTTCCTCAGAAAGATGGGAGTGTAGACATCAAGACTGTCTTTAATCTCAATCAGCAAGATCAGCCCTACAGCTCTTACAACTGCTGATTTCTACTCTGAGAGTTTCATCTTTTGGAAGAACTTTCGAGACTCCTCTAAAAAGCACGAGATAAACTCTTTGTTCGTGATTTTGCTATCGTAGATATAGCTGTCTGACTTGTACTTGTACTCAAAAAAGATGGCATTATCTTCTGAGAAGAGTTGAGTGCTGAACTTGCTATCCATTGTATGTGTCCACACCTCTTTCCGATTAGTAGCTTGAAAGCCACATTCAACTACGAGGATTTTGAAGATGGAGTCTCTATTAAATTCTTCCATCTTGACATATTCGAGGTCGGGGTTAACAACCCTCACTCCGTTTTGTTTAACTGTCAGCATTGCTTTCATCCCCCTTCTTCATGTGAAGGGCGACAAGATCAATGACACTACTAAACTCACGAGCTTGTTCTTCGTTGATCTTGTCGTTAAAGAGTAAGTCGAGGACTTGACCCTTCCACACTAAAGGTATATCGGTTGTAAAGTTTACGAGGAGTCTCTGAGCTTCCCTTATATGATCTACAACCTTCATGCTGTCTGGATTGATTGACATTAGGGCATCCATCAGTCGGACGACATACCTTGAGCTGATTGGCTTATAGGTCTTTTCTGGTATGCTTTGCTCTTCAAGGACTTGCTTGAGGATGTTTGCACTCCACTTAGAGCAGTTGAACTTACGACCCGATTGGTAGTATGCATTGATAGCCTCGACCTTTTCCTCCTCCGAGATCTTGTCGATCTTACGAGTGTTCTTTTTGCGAGGAGGGGGGGTCAGATCCATTTGTGATCTGATCTCCTCTAAGGCGATGTCTCTACCACCAGACTTGAGCCACTTGTCATATCGGTACTTTAAGGTTTGAGCCGTCACACCGTACTTTCGTGCGAGATCTTCGATCAGTCCATTTTTGTAAGCCTCTCTGATCTCATCCATAGGGATTGGGAGCGACAGGTGCTGATAACTTGCACCTTTGATCTTAGGTGTTCCTTGTCGTAAGGTCTTTACTACCACCACTGGATGCTCGGTGTACCGTTGACCGATCTCTTCTGGTGTCATCCCCTCTTGCATGAGGTTATGCCACTCTACTCTCATTTCTGGCTTGGCTTTCATACTCATTTCAGCTCCACTTGTTCACGAGGTTGTTGACCTCTTTCTCGTACTCCTTGAAGGTGTACTTGTTCATGGCGAAGTCCCTTGCGAGCTTGACCCACTCGATGTTGAAAGCATGAACATCTTTACCCTCAGCCATGATCTTGTAGAAGGATGCTCGCACCTTCTCGTTGACAGCGAGAAGCTGTTGCTTCTTGATTGCTTTCTTGATTGCTAAGTCCTTTCTCTTGTTTACTATGTTCTTTTTGTAGAGAGCGTTGATCTGATCCCACTTGCCTACTCTTGGTTTGATGTTGTGTTTGTATGATTTGTACACCATGCGTGTTCTCCTTTCGGGAGGGCTGTTTATATGATCTTACAGATAAGGGGTTACGACCTCTTCTGGTGGATGTCTTTCCATGACCTTTTTAATTTAGCCTTAAACAACTTTTCGGGCATCTTAAGTCCGAACTCATCCAAGACCTCAATCATTTGATTGCGAGTTAAAGGGGAACTCAAAGGTTCTCTAGCGAGTAAGAAGTAAGATTTAAACGCTTTAAGAGCATTCAAATCTTTTTCCTGTTCCATCTTAGATACGCTTATTCGATAACCTTGAGTACACCACCAACTACTGTGCATTTCTTCGTATTGAGAGTCTGCGTAGTATGGGTCCTCTAAAAAGTTAGTGAGATCGTTCCAAAAATTTTGCGTGGGGATTACATACTCAATCATATTTTTACCCTCTAGTTGAGATTGTAAATCTGCAACCTGTGCTTCTAGTTGGGCGATACGGTCTTGTGCATTCATATTACGACCTCTTAAACTTGACTTGATAAGTCTGCATCGTTTCGAGGTTGGGTACAGCGTAGAACGCTTCTTTGACCTCTTCGGGTGCATCCCGAAACTCAGACCATCTGATGGTGTAGCTGTGGGCGATGTACTGATCGAAGAGATCCTCACCGATAGCGTCCTCGATGTCGTTGATGTCTACCGACTCTAGCTTGGGAGTCGGGGGTTGCTTCTCGACCCTAGTCGTGTATTTACCGGAGGATGACTCGATGATGAGGTCTTGGTCATTAGCCATTTCGATCAGCTCCGACTTGAAGCTCTTAAGAGACTTATTGAGCCTGTTCTGAGCCTCCCATAATCGGGAAGCCGCCTCTGTTCGTTGATTGATGTCGAGGTTCTTGTCGTTCAGTGTATTCATAAGTGAGTTGAAGTTCATTTTATTTCTCCTGTGTGAAGTGGTTTTAGGTTATGATTTTAAGTTCAGTTAAGATGTGAGTTGAAGTTCCTTCTCCGTATTCCCATTGGACAGCTACCTCGTAAAAGCCATGACCTTCTAGGTTCGGATTTTTTTCAGCGTTCGAGAGAAGGAAGCCTTTCTTGGAAGGGTCTGATTGAAGGGACACATCCCTTCCCTTAGTGTAGTGAGGGGCTAGAGTTTCGCAGACCCTATAAGTCTCATTTAGCATCCACCTCTCTCCTGGCTTAGGTAGTCGAACCTTAGTTGCCGAGTCTCGTACCATACAGGATCGGTGAGTAAGTACATCATAGACAAAGAGTGCCTTCCCCGATCCTTGCATAGGCTCTTTAGCATGGAGGATAAACCCTTCAATGCCTCGCTTATCTTTTGAGCCTTTAGTAACTTTCACAGGGGTGTTGATGTCGAGCCGACCGTACATCTCATTCATCTCTGCCTTGAGGTTCTTCTCAAAAGCTCGGACTTGAGCTTTTACGATGTCTCCATTAACTAGCTCTTGGATTAAGTCGGTGCTATGACCTTTGTAGGGATGGTCTGACTCGTGGCTCTCGACAGGTAGCGTTTCACCTTTGAGGGCAAGGTGTACGCTCTTTGCGTACTCTAGGACTTGTTCTGTAGTTTCCATTTTGGTTCTCCTTTCACGAAGTGGGTTATATATTGTTCATTGCTTTGTATGCATCACCGACAACCTTTTTCACCATTCCCCAACTTGGGATATGGTAGGCTACCTCACCTTTAAGGATCGGTTCACCCGATACGACACATGAGGTATTAGCCTGTGCTTCTATTTCGGTTGTGCTATGAAGTTTGGCTGACTTGGGTACTTTGACCTTGCTCAAGTTATACCCTGCTTTAGAGGCTATCTCTAATGCTTCATTTCTCGCTTCTCGTGCTTGCTTTTTAGCTTGTAGGGCTTCACCCTTTTTCTCACAGCATTGGGGCAAGAGAGGACAGCCTTGACATACAGGGTCAGATTGAACGACCTTGCCGAAGCAAACTGTTGTAGCGACAAGTCTGATGAGGGTTTCCTCGCAGGTGAGATCATACAGACTTGGGGTGTTGACATTTACCTCTGTATCAAAGAGGTCATCAAAGAGATCATCTTCTAGTTCCATCATCATCTCCATAGTGGTAGGTTCTTGCGAAGCTGGTGCTTCACTAACCACATTACCATTCCATCTCCACTCCCAACCTTGTGTAGTCATTTCCCCTGTAGACTTGAGTGTCTTGACTGCTTGGCTACAGAGGTTATCGAACTTGGGCTGGCCCGATGGATAGTACCCAAAGTCATCATGGGTCATACCCACATGGGTGAGGATAGCTTGTCGAGCTTCTTGGAGTCGGCTTGGTAAGATGCGAGGAAATACCTCACGCATAGCGTCTAGGATTAAGTTTTTTTGTTCTTGGGTCGTCATAGAGTCTCCTTTAGGAGTGAGTAGGTGAGCGACCTCACCTTTCAAGAGTATATAAATAAGGGGTTACGGGCAATCTCTCCCCTCTACCTTAGAGGTCGATAGGGCAAACATCTGAGGAGGATTGACTCTGAGCGTCCACCACATCTGATCTCAAGTAGGGGTCGATTGCACCCTCAAGAGCATCTTGGTTATGCTTCTCGTTGAGATGCCCCTTGATGATTGAGAAGCTACGCTTGAGAGCCTTTTTGAAGTCGGAGATACCCAAGTCCTCCATGACAGTGAGACAAGCATGACCCCATTGTTTTGCTTGACGGAGAGTGATCTCCATACCCATCGCTTGCTCCTCAGCTACCTTACGGATAGCTCGGTTGCAGTCTACCAAGAGCTTGATCTGATCTTGGTCGAACATGGGAAACTCTGCCTGTACCACCATCCTCTCGAACTTGGGGGTAGGAGGTGGAGCGTACACACCGACACATCGAGAGAGCAGAGAGCTATCCTTCATCTGAGTGATGTTGCCCCTACCTCCATCCCCATCAGCTCCACTATTGCTCGTAAAGTAGAAGCGAGTGTTCGGCAAGATGGTGAACATCTCACCTGTGATTGGGTTGGTCAACTTTTCCTTGCCTAGCTCAAGAGCTTGGCGAAGGATCTCAAGTTGGTCGGGTGTTGCTCGGTCATAGTCTGAGAACAAGACGACAGCAGGTACAGTGATTGTGAGCATACCGTTATCGTTGAGCACAGTGTACCCAACCTTTTCCATGCACTTGAGAGCTTCGGCAAGTTGTTGCTCGGTTGCTCCTGTAAAGTCTCGCTTACAGGAGACTCCACGACAAGCCTTGAGAAGATCACCCTCGACCTCTTTGGTCATTGTGCCACCTTTACCATCGCCCACAAGAGTTGTCCTGTAGATCCAATCCACAGGATTTGTGCCTTGCTTGAAGGCAAAGCGAGCGAGTGGGATATTGAAGGCATGACAGAAGGCTTCGATGAGTATATCCTTACCTGTACCTGCCGGCCCCGATACGATAAGGTGGTTGATCTTCATGAAGAGTGATGCGTCCTGCATCCAACCTTCGGTGGTGTCCTCGACATAGTTGTCTGGTCGCTTGGCAGGGTCGAAGCCTGCGTTGACGATCTCAAGAGATGTGAGTGGACTCATGGTGCGTTTTACACCACAGAAGTAGTTATACGCTAGAGTGTAAAGTTCGGGTCGCTGACGACCTTTTTTCATATTCATATCGACCATAAGGGTTCTCCTTGTCGAAGTGGGTTAGATGGTTTGTGATAAATAAGGGGTTACGGTTTTCGTGGTCGCTCTATGACCTTATACAATCTCGTGAGACAATGATCCCTCACACTATTATATAGATAAGGGGTTACGAAACCGATTAAAATGAAATAGCTGAGTGTTTTCGGGGATTTAGTAAGCTGTAACCCCTTATCTATATAATCGTATAACCCACTTCGACAAGGAGACAACAACATGAAATACCAAGTAATATGCAACAACCAAGTCCTCAGCACCCATAAAAGAAGAGATCTCGCTGAGAAGGCACTCAGACGATGGATGAAGAAGCAACAGCTTGAGGATGAGGCCCATAACCGAATGATCGGTTGGGTTGACTCAAAGCTCGTTCGCAGAACTAGTGGTATCTACCACATCCGATCTGTGTAACCCCTTATCTATATCATGGTGTTGAGGGCAACTATCCCTCGCTTTCATATAAGAATAAGATACCCACTCACCAAAGGAGTTAAAGCCTATGGTTCTTCCACCAACAAATCACGATCCATCACAATACGCAAAGCGTGATCCCTTGAGCTTCGCTAAGGGTGCGTTTGAAGCGTTGACCTTAATGCTCAAGGACATCAAGGTAGTGCGTCATGGAGGCACTTTCGCAATCGCTTCAGCCTTTCCTTGGCTTGTCTTTGGGCGAGCTATTCAAGATGTGAGAGCATCTGACTACACCTCAAAAGACCAATGGCTAAAAGCCATCTATAAGGACGCTCAGTACAAGTTTCAGAGTAGCCCTGAGAATGCGACTCTGTTTCTCCCTGCTCCATCGGCGGCAGGAGTAACAACTATCAACGCTAGTGCAGGTGTCGGTGGTGGTGTACATGAAGCAGGTCATGCGATCTGCGACTGTGCAAATGGACGCTTCCCTACCTATCAGCAGTTTCGCTCTAAGGTCGGTCGCCACCTCGACATGACTATCCCCTACCATGAGAGCAATATGCCCAAGTGGGTGAATGTAACAGCAGATATGAGACTAGAACCAGGGATGAGTCTAGCCTACCCAGAGGTGGAGCATCGCTTCCATGCAATCCAAACTTGGTGTCATGAACTCGAAGCTGAGGTTCGTGGGAAGGAAACACCTAGCGACTTTCTCATGGCACTTAGAGACAGTGGGAAAGGTTGGGTGTCCGATGAGTCAAAGGCTGTCTATGCAGAGTATCAGCAGGACGCTAGAAACTTAGTTGAGTACCTCAAGCCTATATGGTCTGAGCTTAAACCTCGCAACACAGATTGGGCTGACTCGGCTCACCTCCCTGTGTATGTCGCTGTAGAGGTAATCAACGCTCTCCACAAGCTCTTAAAAGAGCCACCAGAAGATGGTAGAGGTAAGGGTCAAGGTAAGGGTCAAGGTAAGGGTCAAGGTGATCCTAAAGGACAAGGACAAGGACAGGGCGACCCTCAAGACCCAAATGATCCTCAACAAGAAGCAGGTAAGACTCCGATGAGCCTTGATGACATCAAGCGTCTGCTAGACGGTGAAGGTGAAGCTCTTGATCCGAATAGTGCAATGAAGCAAGAGGTCAATAAGAACAAGAAGCTCCTCGACCATGAGTTGTATATCCCTAACGGATCAAAGCCTGTTTATCGGAAGCTGATCTGATAGAGTAACCCCTTATCTATATACTCTTGAAAGGAGACTTATATCATGCCTAATCAATACGACACTCAAGTCCTTTCCTCTATCAATCGGGGAACAAATAAAGTAAGGCGAGCCTTAGAGGTTGCCAATCAGAAAGTTGGTCAGAACTTCATAGGTGCTCGCTTGAACACTCGAAGCTCTGCTCTAGTCAATACGCTCACGAGCGTGAGACAAGGACAAGTGAACCGAGATCGGTACATCAAGATGTATCAGAAGCCAAAGGTGAGAGCGGCTTTCTCGTTCGCAATAGATGGGTCTGATAGTATGAACTACAACGCAGGGTGTCCAGCAGGTAACTATTGGAAAGAATGTATCAGCCTCATACATGGACTCCACACATCTTGCCAAGGGATCGGTGTTGACTCTTCCTCTGCTCTCGTTATGTATACCTATGGTGATCGTGATGTGCCTATGGCTTCATCAAACTATAAGCCTGTAGCTAACATCATCAAAAGTCTTGGTGATAAGTGGCAACGAGATAATCCCGACAAACTTCGCAGGAAGCGTTGTAGTGGGGGAACTTCAATCATCTGCTACGCAGAGACTGCTCTTGATATGGTAGCTCAATCTGACGCTACTCATAAGATTGCCTTCTTCCTCACTGACGGTGAGGACTATGAAAAGGCTTACCTAGAGAGCATGAGACAGCAAGCTCAAGCTCAAGGAATAAAGTTGGTCGGCATCGGGCTAGGAGTCAGTGGAGATAGACTACCTAACGGTATCAGTGGTGCGAATGCTCTTGAGATCGCTCCCCGAATGATGGATCACCTAGAGAAGATCATCAAGTCATCTACAGGTGTAGAGGCAAACGACAAGTCTTAAATCATATAACAAAAATTCCAACCCCACCACCCCACCCCCCAACAGGAGAACAAGCCAATGGCTAACATCCGTACCCTCATCAAATCTGCCCTCCAATCTGACCGTTCTGGTATGCGAGCTATTGATCTCGCTGACAACATCGGAGTACCCTATGGGAGCACTTACTCTACGCTCAAGAGCATGGAGTCTGACGGAGAGGTCAATAAGGTCGCTCGTGGTGTGTACGCTCTTTCGTACATCCCTTCCTTCAGCACTGCCGAGTGCATCTCCCTTCTTCAGTCTTTGGAGAACCAAGAGATCGCTGTTGAGATCGCTCGTGAGGAGCTTGATCGAGCAGAGGCACAGCTTCGAGCTGTGAAGCGTACCATCAAGTCAACCATGATGTCAGCGTTCGAGGACTAATCATATAAGACACCCACCACCCACTCCAATCACCAAAGGAGAACACCTTATGGCAACAGCAACTGAAGATCAGACCTACACTAAACCCAATCCTCTTGACGAGCACCTCAATCGTAATAGGGAAGAGGGCTTGCCCTTCAAAGTCTATGAGTATAAGGGCTTGGTGTCTGTCGAAACAACACTACCTTTTGATCGGAATAGGACGCTGATCGACATCTACTTCAAGGACACTGGTGAGAAGATGTCAAGACCAGATGACTGGAGACGAGTCCTACACGGTCTTATTCGGGAAGGCTAAGAGCCGACCTCTGCCTTTAGTGGCAGTCGATAGGCACAGACGCTGGTGTCTCACATCTAGCTCATGTATTTTGCCGTTCAAGCATACTGAAATACATGGGTGAAGCGAACAACAGAGGTGGGGTTTATAAGTCTCTCTGTTGTTCTCGATGTGGTGGGAGGTTCGACTCCTCTATGTGCCTTTAAAAATAAAGTATATAGACCACACCTCAACACCGTACATTCGAGAGGAATGAACACAACATGGTTAAACTATGCAATGACTACAAAAAGATACCGATGGGAACTTCGTTCTCAGACTTTCAAAAGATTGCTGAGAGTGAGAACATCGACTTTGTTTCTCGCTCGTATACTAGAGAAGATGGAGATTTTATTACTGTACATATCAGTAATGAGGTTGGTATTATCCCGTTCATTAAAGGACAAGGGAGAGTTTCAGAAGAATACTTCTTTGACTTTAACGAGAGGTGGTTGAGAGCAAATTTATAATCGACCTCTGCCCTTAGTGGCAGTTCACAGACGCAGACGATTGGTGTCTCACATCTAGGCTTTTCGTATTCCGAGCTGAACAGACTGCACCTTTGTCTTCGGTGTTGTTCTCGATGTGATGGGAGGTTCGACTCCTCTATGTGTCTTTATCCGTAGACGATTGGTGTCTCACATCAACTCGCTCCTTTCCTTGCCTGGACACGGAGTGGGTGG
>MDTA01098299.1_pt1 | contig 15884 bp, 15 predicted proteins | sample 811151 | NCBI WGS metagenome assembly MDTA01 (sample SAMN05326648, study PRJNA326480) | marine metagenome | isolation source: seawater | place: Indian Ocean: South | collected 2010 | reverse complement strand
CCCACCTGAGCAAGGGTTATTGAAACTCAGAATATTTTATTACCTTCTAGTAAGGTACACAAAGCTATTACGAAACTTACGAAACTCACGAAACTTATTACGAATGAACGAAGTAATAAGCAAGTAAGGCACATAAAATACGAGTAAAATACATACGCAGGTATTTTTATCTTCATTCGTACGACGAAGGTATTTTTTATTCATTCACATGGAATATTACAACTGGAATATCTGACCTCGCCTGTACATTGTTACTTCGTTCGAAACCGTAATGTATGTATACGAATGAAGGTGTCCATATATATACACCAGTTATACACCCACGCACCCTTCGTCAGATTTCTGTTACCTTACTTATCATTTAAAAAAACTAAAAAATACAATTTACCTTCGAAGGTATAATATAGAGAAAAACGGGCTGGACGGGATGAAACCCAAACTTATGCATATGATTCTCTTAGGGGGGAAAAGGCAAAAACCTCGTCCATCCCGTCCACGTCGTCCAGCGAAAAACCCACATGCCCCACTTAAAGAGGGTGGCGAACTCGAGAAAAATCCGGGATCCGACCGAGAAATTACCCCAGAATTTACGACCGACCGCTGCCTCACACACACTCACACATTTAACACAACCTATTACTTATATTTACACGCACGATCAATCGGTCATAATTCGTGAGCTTCGTACGTACCTTCGTAAATGTGTGCGACCTGCTTTAAATTCAGAATACCCGTTAGGGATGCTGCTCCCAGGGAGGAACGTAACGAAGTTTCTATTCAGCGACCGAGATGGCTATTTGAGGATGCGGCCGGGGGGTTTTACGATGCCTCCTCATCGATTCAACGATTGACGCTCAACGTTCGGCGCAGTATCGTATTCAAACAGGACATAGTAATCTCCTCATAATTGACTGTTGTGGAACCCTCACATCTCTACTTCGACTAAGAGAGCAGTTCGAAAAGCAGTTCGGGGCTGACGAATTAGATATAGGATGTCAGACTTCCGCTGTCGCCTATTAACGCAGGGGATTTCCATTGAGAAGGTTATTCTTTCGAATGTAACTCGATCGCGACATCAACACCGCAGAGAGTCATATCCTCTCAAGTCCTTTTGTTCACTGCTCCCGTGTGGACGAGCTACACGCCGCACATTGACTCAAATTTGCTCGAAGGGTTCCGACAAAGGTCACGCGGAAGGACCCGCGAACGACTGGCTCGACACCATCGAAGCAGTCGATAGATGTGTTTGGCATCATTCAAATGATGGTGAAAAGCACGCGTCGTCGAAGTTCAGGGAAGCAGAGCATTCATTTTACGCTGCTTTCCATATTGAAAAACATGTTTCTATCACGAAGCAGATCGCGCGGTGGCGACGAGACTTCGCGACATTGCGCGGCCGAGAGCCAACGTATGAGGATGAGCCTGAGAAGATACGAAGATTGGAGCGTGCTCTAGTAAGTTTAGGACAACGGTGCGTCCCTGTCTCGACAATTTCTTTTCTTGTTTTGTTTTGAAGGAGATCAAATATTTCAGGATAGCTGAACTGAAGTAAATTAACCTAAATTGCTATTCCATAGTCTAATAAATTATCTGTAGTCTAATCAAAAACAGCCAAGTGTTAACATATCATCCATACCTTGCTTGCTTGCTTCATTCATCATAGTAAGCTTCATAACTTTAAACTTCTAGCTAGAAGGTATAAATTAAAGTTATTAATACCTTCGTGCCTTACTTCATTCGTATCAACGAACGGTTCTCACCTGACCAGCATGAAAAGGCAATTTTTTCCCACCTGTCCTGGCGCCGCTATTGTGTTGTTTTCTGGATCTTCAGGAAGGGGGAAGGAGGAGAACATCGATCGAAGACGGATGGGTGCTCCGTCTGCCCATGGACAGCGCAACAAGGGTCACAAGCCTGGGCGACGCGCTGCAAGAGGCGCGCGTGAGAAACACAAGGAGGCAAAAGAAGAGATATTCGGAGAACACCGCAAGTCAATAAAGGTCAGCGCCGCCCGATCGCTGCCAAAACAAACTCACCCTGGCGACCTGGCCCGGTATTCATACCTCTAAAGCCACTAAAAAAATCCACATGTCAACAGGTAATTTCTGGCGCTGGTCGAAGAGCTGAACGTGCAAATCGCTCGAGGCAGTTCCGCGATGCAAACCGTGCAGAAACATTGCAAAATCGGCGTGGCTCGCGTAAACCCCCGAAGGTGGTCGCCATTCTCGGTCTCAATGAGGACGCGGATCTGGTTGAATTTATCGGCGATCTTTTGAATGCAGCCGAAATTGCGGAATGTGGTACTATATTGACCGCGCTGACCTCCGGTTCGGCATGGCCCGTGACAATTCAGGTGAACCATGGACAGAGTTTGAGCCTACTGATTGTACCGCCTGATGTGCCACTTGCTGCGCTCGAGATAATCAAGGTGGCGGATCTCCTTCTCCTGGTCATATCGGTATCAGGTCATGTAGAAAGTCCGCTCCCTGAAAACGGCGAGCTGTCAGCGTCAGCTGCACGAGCCCCGTGTCTGTTGCACAAGGACATAGCGCTGCTGCCTTCACTTTCCACAACGACTCCTGTCCTACAAGCGCAAGGGCTACCACCAATCATCTGTGCGCTGCGTGGGCTTAACGCACTGACGGTCAAAAAGAAATTTATCGCCCGTAAGATTACCAGGGACTCGGTTCGAAATGCGTTTAACGTAACAGCTGATCACGTGAAGCTTTACCCTGCTGATACCACCAACGAACTTCGTGAGTTCGTTCGTCAGGTTTGTGAACATCGCTGTTCCCAGCCGCAGTGGCGTTCAGCACGCGCATATGTGCTGGCCGAGCGCTTCAACTTTTTTCCTGAATCTGTTCCGCCTACCAATAGTTACATCAAGGATGATCATACAGTGTCAATTCAAGTTGAAGGTTATGTGCGAGGCTTAGCACTTTCTGCCAACCAGCTAGTTCACCTCCCTGGCATAGGAGATTTCCCCATCGCACAAATATGCGCTGTATCTGCTCCAATCGCAAACCAATTCAGCGGATTCGCGAAACAAAACGACGATGCTAGCTATGATCATTTCAGGGATGCAATCACTCATATACCGGACCCAAATCACCAGGTGATCGCGCTGCGCGAGAACATTCCTGATCTCCACTCAAACGAGCAGACCTGGCCAACTGACGAAGATCTGGCACTGTCAGTCGGACAGATGATATCCGTTTCGGATACTGTCTACGACCGGGAAGGCCATCTTTGCGAAAGCCCGGGAAATGCCGTTGTGCATAGTGATCGAGGTGGCGAATCTTCGGAAATGCGCGATAAAAATGTGAAAACTACATCCCTGGGCTCTGCAACACTCAGCGATCATGGTACCATACAAATCAAAACAACCTGCTGTGCTTCCGAGTGGGCAGCAGAAAAGGACGAACTCATATTTCCAGATGAGGTGGAGACCCCACTTTTGACCCCAGCTCGTGAACGTTTCGCAAGATATCGTGGATTAAAGTCATTTCGTTCCTCAAGATGGGATCCTAAAGAGCAACTTCCAGTCGAGTACTCGCGCTTGTTCACTTTTGAAAGTTTCCGACGCGCAACTCGCCAGACATTAACGCGCGAACATAAATTCATCGCCGCGGGCGTCGGAGATTTTGTTCGAGTCGTCGTGGAAGGCGTGCCACGCGTGGCAGCTATGGCCTTGTTCATGGGAAAAAATATCGACCAAAATCTTGCAGCACAATGTAAAATACTTTCCCCGGGCGGGTTTATTGGGATCGGGGGTGTCGGTCCAATCTGGAATGGCTGGTGTGGGGGTGCCGGTCCAGTCGTCTTAAGTTCTCTCCTGCAACATGAAAGCAAGCTTACTGTCATGCATTACAGTGTTGTGAAAGCGCCCTCATATGGCCTGCCTCTACGCAGTAAGACTCCACTTTGGTTTCACGTTGGTTTCCGCCGTGAACGGGCCTCCCCAATCTTTTCCGCAGATGGGGCAGGGGACAAACACAAGTTTGAGCGATTTTTGCCCAAAGGTCAGCGGACGACTGCAACCGTGTACGGGCCTGTTACCTATCCGCCCGCGCCTGTACTGGGTTTCAAGGAAGAGGTCTCCGCTTCTGGTATCATCGCTAATTTGGTATTCTCCGGCGGTGTGCAAAAATCAGACCCAGATCGGATCATTCTTAAGCGGATCATACTAACCGGGGTGCCATTCAAGACCCACAAATGTAAAGCAGTTGTCCGGCAGATGTTTTTCAATCCCGGAGATGTTCGATGGTTTCAGCCATTAGAATTGTGGACGAAGTGTGGTTTGCGTGGCAAAATTAAAGAAGCTGTTGGCACGCATGGGCACATGAAGTGCGTCTTTAACGGAGTGATTCAGCAAAGGGACACCGTTTGTATAACCTTGTATAAACGGGTCTATCCGAAGTTTTTAGTAGACTAGTATTTCAGAAGCTAAATGACGGACCGAAACATTCCAACGTCAGATCACCTGCTGCCTAGAACCGGATATTGTCCTGTTTTCACTCGATTGTGGGTGTCACTGCCTGTGAGTGACAAAACCTTAATCATCATCCTTGAACTCACGACGATCGAGGTAGCGAGACGGGCGAAGTTCATTGATCTCTTCCTCGCTCATTTGTTCCCCCGTGGCTTTTAGTGTAGCTCGGTTCAATTCGCGAATCTCTTCAAGACGCTCTTTGTCGCGCTCTTCCTGTTGCTTTTTGAAAGTGGGGGACAGTCTTAGCCTGGATATTTTTGTGTTCAAGGACTGCTAGATGCAAGATTCAGAAAACCGGGAAGGCCTTAGATGATGATCGCCTAATCAATGGATGCGTGCGCGATATTCACCTGCATCACGAAAAAGATTGGGACACCGAGGCCTGCGCCGATACCAAGCACAGCCGCGATTATGGTCGTGATCGTCTCTGAGTCAAGGTCAAAGGCGACCTGGGCGAGCTCGACTCCCTGGCAACAGATCAGAACAGAAATTAAGTTTTCAGTAGAAAATTGTGGCGATCCGCCTAACAATCAAGTTAAGATGCCTGCGCAACTCGGATAAATTGGGAAAACACTTCGCGTGCTCACCGACGAAAGGCGCTTGGCACAGCGTCGAGTGCAGAGAGAAACGGAGTTTTCTTTTCGGCAGGTTGCGATAGAGGTCACGTTTGGTGCAACGCGGTGCAGCAGGCGCCCCTCGATATATGCATTTGAATGAGCTCGCCGGAACTGTTGCGAGTTCTGGACAATACGAATGGCCATCATTGTCCTCGAACAACGAAGGTGTTGGAGAGCCGACGTTTTCTGAAATTGGATAAGCACAGCTCTTAAAGTTATCGAGCTATTTTCGTCCTTGACGCAATTATCTGAGGACATGTGTTTTATGATTACAGATAAAATAAATTTAGAATAGCAATTTATTACGAAGGTATATCATAATACGTTTCGTAACGAACTCATGGACTATCAACTGACTATCATAGACTATGATAGATGGAATAACTGGAATAGACACTGAATAGACTCTCTACGGTAGATCGAGTGAGATCGTATCCTGCTGTATTTTCACCGGGTAGCTCGGACAACTGCTAGATACGAAGATATTTAATTAATTTTCTAGTCTATGATAGGACAGTGTTAGGTCCATTTATTTAATGCGATAATCGAGAAGTTGATAATATGATAGCTAGTATAATACGAAGGTAATGATCATTATATTGTTGATAGCTCGCTTGCTAGTCTAATGATCATTGTTGAACTATTCATCGTGGCAGTCAGCAGGCTAAAAATATTGAAGAAATAGAAAAAAAAGTCCATCAGTGGCTATCCATATCGCTGTTTTATTTCTGAATATATATGGCTCGCAGCGTGCGTGCGTGGGTGGTGGTATTTTTACCATCATATCTTGCATTGACTGGTAAATAAATAAGCTTCGAAGTAATAAGGTACGAAGGTAAAAGTTAAAAATTAGCTTTATCTTCATTCGTTCGTTGGTGAAAATGTCCGAAGGTACCTGCGAGGGTAAAAGTTAGTATCCCGTAATAAGATATGAACGACTAACCCCTCACCAAGTAAGGATAACAGAAGTTCGGGTGGCGATCAACCTATACACAAAAAACTAACGATGGCGCAATCTCTTTTTTCCTCAGCATGCATCGTTTCCAATGTCAATGGTGATCGTATCCGAGATATACGCGTCAGAGCACGTACTAAACCGTTTGTCACACCACCGACATGTCCGAAGAGACGAGAAGCCGTCTTCGCAGGATTTTTCGGCCTTCAACTCTCAATCGCTACTAGCGCACAGGCTCTTATCCCCGCCAACGACGACGATGACGAAGAGTAAGCCCCCGATCTTCCTAAGCATACGTTCTGTGCCAAACCTTCTTCTTGCCGTGCACCAAAACTGTTCCAATCGGCGCAACAAACAAGTTTTAAGCAACTTTCCCCGACGCAGACTTCTCGCGAAAGCAAAGGCAGGTCGCGCGGAGCGCATCCAAGCTGAGAGAGCACTGGAGAGAAAGTATGTCGCAAAAAATGAGCTGAAACTTGACTTGGATACCGCACGAGTTCAGGTGGCTGTATACAAGCTCAGTAAAGCAGGTTCTCTCATTGAGTCTGGCTATTTAGCACTCGCAGCTGAGGAGCTCGCGCAGGGCAGCTGGGAAGACGAATTGCAAGCGGCAGGAGGCAACCTTGGATATCAACCGCAAACATTCATTAAAAATATTGAAGAATTGCGACGTGCATGCATAGATGGCGAAGTTGACAAGGCGAAACTAGCCTACATCACCGCCGCTCGCTCCCTTGAAGAATTCGCCCTTGCGTCTAACACAGCAGGAAACCTTAAACTTCTGTGAAGCTTCTCTGGAGTACATAGCTTAAAATGGGACCTGCGGGACCGGCAGCATGACGCAACACTGCGTTGAAAACGTCCGACTTTCCATGTTTTAAGCAATGTCAAATTTAAATGTCATGTGTAATGAACAGAGTTCTGAGTTAAGATAACGCCGACAATAGCTGCTTGGCAACAGTGGCCCACTCTTCGCAGCCTTCATCCTCAGTCTTGCCTTCGAATTTGTTTCTGCTCTCAAGTAGACAGACGATTTAAAGAGAATCTAACAAATTAGATCTGCATAACTTTTACATGTATTGCTGCTTGTTCAACTAATAATACGCGATTTTGGATTTATCATATCATGAATAATACGAAGGTAATGTTATTCTGAAAGAAGTTGATAAACGTTATCTTTACATGCAGTAAACATTCGTGCAGCCAGTGGACGAGATTTGAAAGCTCAAGAGATCAGAAATTCGGTTTCTTGGTACCTTTTTCTGCACGTGCTTGAAAAATATATCTTGTGTCAGTCCAGTTTATGACTTTGTGGCAAGCTGCGTCTTTGGCAAGTTGTGGTGCCAGTTAGAACGAGCAACTGGTGTCACAAGGCGCATGCACCGCAGTGCTTCAAATCAGCAATAAGCCTCCAACCCCCGAGATGTGCGATGCGATGCAGCTCTACCGTCTTACATTGGGTGACTCCAATCATCAAATCGGCCAAGCCACACCGTCAAAGTCTACCATCATTGTCGTGAGTGTGTCCTGTCGCCCGACCTTGGCCGTGTCAGATATTTTTTTTCCCCTCCCTTGGTATATTATTGTTTCGTAAATGTCTGATCCTGCAAATTTTCCAATGAACAAAAAGCGATAGATGGGAACTTCACGGTCGTGTAAAAGTTAGATTGTTTTAGCTTGATATTGAGACGAGTGGCATTTTCATGCTTCCTGTTGGGAGACGAACTTGGAGGCCATCATTCAGTTCGCATCTGACCACCGGCACGACCTTCAATCCAACTTGACTAGTCGTGATCAATTGAAACATGGCATCAACTTCATCTTGCAAAAGTTCTAGAGCAGGGAATGTGCCTTAATTTGTGAACGTTAAGCGAGTTTCTCATCAGACTGTTTTGTGTAGAAGAAAATGTACCCATCACACCGCTTGACTTCTTCTCGAGTGACTTGCACAACTTCTTCGTCGTTGAATTGCAGCCACACTTCTGGAGAAGCCACATCAGATATCTCATGTGATACATCATCGGAAGAATGTCGCGCGGGTCTTCTCATCTTGCAACTTTCTTCTCTCGCGAACACGGTGTAATGACCATTTGCTGCACCAAGACCATGATGCACGACAACCCCAGAAAGATCATACAGAAGCGAAGGTGAATTTTGGGCATGTACAGGTCGCTTTGAAAACAAAGGATCTGACCGTAGAGTGATCTTTGCATCTGCGCTCGCATCTAAAACGGGGGCTATTTTCTGGATTCCTTGCAACCTAGCCGATGTAGAACCTCTTTCTTGTCCACCTGGTGAGCCCCTCTGGAAATTTTCTGCAGTTCCACATGTCGTGTTCTCATCCCTTCTCAACAGATCTGTTGAATACACCGTAGCCATCTCTCCCTGCCGAGCTCTGGTCATGGCGCGGATCGAAGGACTGCAACTGTCTTCATTCACATAACTTCCCGACTCCATGTATGGAGCCAGGTCCAAGTTTTCGAGGGGAAAATCTACGTGGGCGTTCAGTTTTGACTCGTGTTCTGACCCGCGCCAGGTGAATCGTTTGAGATGCAGGCAGAGAACAGGCGGTAAAGACTGGAGCTTGGTCTTTTTAACGGCGCTAGCGACGCTTCTGCAATGATCGCATGAATACATTGCAGAGCCGGACAGAATCTCGTCGCGAGTATGTACCGCTAAGCATTGCTGGAGTGTGGCACAACCGCCGGGTCCTTCCCCTGGCTCTACTGCCCCGCCAGCTTCCGGAGAGGGACGACTATTCTCTTTCGAAAAGCAAACTCGGGTGTGGGCATCGACAACTGATGGTATAGTCAAAGAAATGTCCAGGAAGGGCTCCCCAGAAGTGTTTGTATGACCACATCGAAGGCAGTGGATCAGGTTAAGAGCAGTTCCACCAAATAAGCGCCACACCGGATCCAGAGGCAATCCAAAATCACGGTCCATGACAGATAAACACTCTAATCCACGCCGACTTGCCTCAGATATGCTATGATCTGCTCGTGTTTTGGGTTTCAACTCAGCGCTGCCAGGTTTTGAATCATGATGAATGGCATAAGGAAAAACTGTATTATCTCGTTTTTCACCTCGGTCATCGGGGAGACCCTCGGACGACTGCTCGAAAGTTCTACACGAGGATGGCAGGTTGTCATTCTTTCCCTGTTTTCTTCTTTTTGACATGCACGGACGGCAGAGACAACCTTTCTTGTGGCGCACGGCACCCCAGCGTGAAATGATGACGTGTCCATCACTTTCAGCTTTTTCAATTACCACTTTTTCTTTGCATGACAAGGTACTTCTCCTTTTGCTTCCTACGGTAGGAGATCCCAGTCTCGCCACTCCCTCTGCTTTACCGATGGTTTCGGTGACACAATGCTGCGCGGGTAAGTAAGAACAGTCGATGTTACTACTAGACCACGATTTCCCGAGCAGCTGCGGCCTGCTCCTCGAAGTTCGTGTACGCCTAATCGGCACAGGTATTCCTAGTTTGCCCATCAAATTTGAGCCTATCCCGTGTTCGTTTCCACGGGGCAGGATCCTCCCGCTTTCTTTCGCAGCCTGTGCGGCGATAAGTTGGCGGCCTCGTACAAACTCCAATCGTAGACGCTCTAGCAAAAATCTGGTCAACTCGTGAGCATCTTGCTGCTGGTTGCCCGCAAATGAAGGCACTAGCGTCCAAACAGCTCGCAGCAGCCGATAAGGCGGAAAAGCCGCATATTCACCTGCAACAAAACACGTGGATCACTCTTGTTAAGGTTTTTATATTGATTCATGTCCCACTGTTTGTGTCTGTTCTGAAGATTGATGTGACAGAAACGAAAGGACCGATCCCGGAGGGAGTTTTGAACGTGTTCTGACCCAGACATAGAAACAGACAACTCACCATACCAAAGGGTTCTCAAAACTGCTCGCAATTCCCCTGCATCATCATGAAAGGGAGTAGTACAAAGGAAATTCAGCTGACCAAAGTTGCCCGTGGCCTGTATTCGGCCCAACACTGTCTAACGTAGTACATCACGTGGCAAGAGCAAACTGCCGGTGAAGAAAATGTGGTGGACACACCTCCGAGGCACGCGTGATCTGCCGCAGCTATACTTGCTTTGCCTGTCCTCGTCATCGCCGGTGGACGTACTGCGGTGCGAAGTGACGTGGGGAAGCGTCAGCTAACAGGCTGCATGCAAGTGTATTTCGAAGGTAGCAAAGCGGGTCGGAGCGCCCTCGCACATGTGTTCAGTCATTTCACGCTACCTGATCGGTATATCATGTGCAACGGGATGGACGGACATGGAAAATCACTTGATCGGGTATGCATGCAGCGGCGAGTCAACAAAAAAGCAAGCCCGTGGTGAAATAATGGTGCTGGCAGAAGCATCGGAAGGAGCACTTACGGAAGGTAACGACTGCCTCCTCGCCATCACTCGACTCTCCGCGCTTTCGCTTCCGCGGCTTTTTGAACCCCGGAAACGAAAGGATCTCATCCGTTGGAGTGGGACTCGGCGCGTTGAGTGACCCGCCTGCCTTGCCTGCCGCGTACAAATATGTCCCGGCTTCGTCGCTGAGTAAACACTCGCGAAACCCTCTCACGTGGCAGAGGGCTTGAAGAACGCTGTTAAGATAACACGTGTTGCTTACGTTGTAGAGTCCCGTGCCACGAATCACGCCGCCGCTATCTGTCATGTTGTCTGTCCAAAAAAAAAGAAATCAGCGAGCTTAACTGCATGCATGCCCGACCCTCAAAACTACTGCGCGAGCGTTTGATTAATTGGAGCGACACCGATCACTGCGAACAGGATGACATACCATGTCTAAACTAAAGTTATGGCGTAAGATCTTATGATAAAATTGTTTATCCACACGTAAGTTTCGTATTATTATTAATTATTAATATCCGTCCAAGGTGCCTCCGTAGTGACTGTCTGGACCGGAATGTTTGGTTCGCGGGAGGTTGATTTGGGACGAGTCTCGAGTTTTAATCGATGAGCTTCGGTGAAAGAAGGACTAAGAAGGGCTTCTTATCCATGGTTTGAAGCTGAATTTTCATCGATATATCGGTGAAAGAAAGAGGACGTTCTGTCGGTTGCGAGTCTCTTCTTACCAAAAAATACCCTTTTTGGTGCCGTCCCGTTGTCTCCTTCTATGTACGGAGGTACCTTCGTAGACTAGTCTACGAATACGAAGATAATGAATAATGATTATTCAAGGCTTATTATAATGTATACAGTAAGATCTTATGGTATTATTACGAATAAAGGTACGAAGCGTATTAACTCGTACCTTCGAAATAAATAAACTGGCGCGTCAGGGCCGAGCGAATGAGACCCCGAGGACAAGTGCCGGTCTAATAGCTATTCTATTATTGATGGATGGGAAATCCGTATTTATAGTTCTACTGTTACCTTCGAGGGTATCCATGCAATGCAAGGTACCTTCGGAAAATTTTGCACATATGTGCCGGTACAAGGGTGCATTTCAGCCGCGCATGGCCGCTCAGCTCATTTCGAATTTGAAGCCTGAAAGCCTCCGTTGCTATTTGTCGCGCCATGCTCTGATTTATGTTCCGAAAATGACCAGGATGTGATCTCGTGGTTTTGGTAGCTACGGCCGGTGCTTGCGGTGAACCCAACCCATGCCGTGCCACCGTCGAGTTGCAAGAAGGCTGGAAAACTCATTGGCACGGATAAAAGAGGGTCGGATGAGTCATCAATATAGACGCGAAGTGTCCCAAGGCCATGATGAAAATGCACAGCAGCGGGATATATCAGATCGACAAGATGTGGAGCTGCTTGGAATGATGGATGTGTGGCAATGTCGGTTTGAAACAGTGGGTCATATTGCAGGCGTACGCTATGGCCTTCGCCGTCTGCAAGATCTGGTAAGTCCAGGCAGATGCCCAACTGATTATTGTGCTCTGCTCGGAGCTCGCCGGTACCTCGGGTGAGAATTGCAAGATGATTTTCATATGGGTCCTTGAGCTCAGCATCAAACCAAGTATCAAACTCAACTGCGAATGCATTTGAAATCCCACCATAACCAAGATTACCCCCACCTAAACCGAGTGCCCGAGGACCATAGTTTTGTACAACAAAAGCGAAGCCATCGCCACCGCGTCTTGCACATGTGCCTCGAGACTGGTCCGCCCATTTACAAGGCCCATGAGACTCTTCATTGTTGTCTGGGCCGACACGGAAACTGAATTCTGTGCTGAAGCCACCTATGACTGTTTGTTTCACGCCATGCCAGACAGAGCCTGCGAGATACGGTGCTGCTGGAGTGAGACGAATCTGAGCTCCACTTTGGTTCGCAACGCCCTGTCGATCGATTCAGGGAGTTTTTCAATACAGGGAAAGAGTGCGGGGCCGAGTAAATCGCGTTTTCGGCCCAGTTTACCTGCAAGAGAAGCCCGGTTGCGTCGCTGAAATCGGGAAAAGCGAAACTTGCCCCGACGAAACAATTACATCGCGTCACTGACAACAACACAAGCCGATTTAGCGCGGAAACGGCTTGGTGGTAACTGGAAGATTTTTTTGCTTTTGGGGCTCGATCAGGCCACACTCGCGGGTCGCACATTACATCACTTGCTCCTCAACAGAGCTCTCGGCATCAAAATAATGTTTCAATAGACTACTTTCCAGCTCAGATGTATGCATACTCAAAAGGGCAATAGATTGCTTGTGTTCAAATCTTGGTGAGTTTTAAAATTTAATAAATAATTTAAATATCATACAAGTAAAGTGTCCCACCTGCTGCCGGAAAATCAGCGAATTCGATACCTTCGTCATAAATAACAAAAGGCGCGCATGATAACAAAAGGCGCGCGCACGCGGCAAGCATGCGGAGCAGTCATGATGTTTCGCCCGATTTTTGTCCTCCGAAATTCGCATGGAGGTCAAAATCAGGATCATCTATCCGAGCGATACTGTTCGTTATGATGGGATCAGAGCTCGGAGAACCATCGCTCTTCAAAATGTATCTTCATTCGAGTTTCATTCGTATGTGCGAAGGACAAAATATCCAAGACTTACCTTCGGACTTATTTATATGGAAATATGACTGAAATATGGAATGCCACCATACCGTCAGCGTCACGCGAGTTACTCATGTAAATCGCGTATGCAGTGGATGGAGTACATTTACGGGACAAGAAAAATAAGTTGTATTTAAAATAGACTATGATAGTCTACCTTCGTATTAATACCTTCGTACCTTCGAACGAAGGTACTGTACCTTCGTACATTCGTAACTTGCCACAGAGGGATTCTTCGACCGTACGGATTTCAACTGCACCCGAGTGGCGTAATGTAGCTTGGTATCGAGTTTCAACCTGAGCCCAACCTTGTTATGTCTAAAAGTTACCTTCGTAATATATACGTTCGTCTTTATTTGTTTATCATTAAATTTGATAGGAGGAACAAAAAAATCACGCCTGGGTGAGACATTCCTTGCAATTTGTCCTGACCTTATCAAGTTTCGTGATTTCAAAGCGTGATTTCAAATAAAGCGTGATTTCAAAGCGAATTTCTCACTTTATTTGACGCCTGCGATTTTTTTTGCGATCACCCCGACATAAAAGGACCCTGATAGAGAAAATTCATGGCTACCGGTTACTGTTAAAAGTTATTTGGTCGGGATTCGTGGTAAACTCCTAACCCTTAAGTCGTAGACTCTCAATGTAAAATTATAAGTAGTCTATTCACGTCGCTATCCCAGATGCAAGATAATTGGAGAGACGTACGGGGTGATGGCAGAGGAAGGCGCGCAAGACAGGTTGAGGTGCGCGCGAGGCCTCCGATCGTTGGTGGTGGGAGGGAAGGGTGCGGATAGCTCGATGTGCGGTCTTTAAGTTTAAATGGTTGTACATCATAAGGCAAGACAAGGCAGACGAGACGAGTCTCGGACCTGGGATGTCGAATTCGGGAAAAGGGACGTGTGATGGGTCATATCTGAGCACAGTAGCGCGAGGGACTTCCCAGATCCCGTGTCGAAAGTTTCAGGACGTGGAGATCATTATCGTCGACGAGATCTCTCTGGTGGACGCCAGGATGCTAAACGCAATCGACGTGATGCTGAGACAAGTCGGAAAGGAGAAGAGCCATTCCGTGGTTTCCGTATCGTCTTCATGGGAGATTTTTATCAGCTTCCTCCGGTCGACATCATGCCTCTGTACAAGAGATTTGAAGACAAAGACCCAGAGAATGACCCCAGCAACATCGATATCGCATGCCGAACCAGACGTGAAGCGTGGCTCAGCGTCAACGCTACCTTCGAGCTCGACGTGAATCACCGGCAGCGAGCTGACACCACCGGATTCATCGATTTACTGCGCACCATCCGTTCGGGAAGAGCTCCGACGCCAGCGCAAATGAATAAGCTGCGCGCGCGCCAGTGTACCCTTTCGGAGGCGTTTGTGCTCGCCGGCGACACCGCGTTGTGGGTCACTCACAGGAACTAAACGCGCGCCGCAATCAACGAACGCGATTTGGAACTCCAAAACGAATGCGAGTCAAAGACCGGGCACGTCTGGGCGAGCCATTTTCGCAAAACGACGCCAGACGGATCAACACTGGACGGCAGGCGGACGGGATTGTCGAAAGAGGAACGCCGGCGCCTCACCAATCACAACACCGGCGCCATCAAGCCCGCCTCCCACCCATCCCTCCTTCGCTTAGCAATCGGAGCGCGCGTGGCTCTCACCAAGAACCAGGACTATAAGGTGGGGACGTACAACGGCGTGTGCGGGACGCTCGTCGCCCTCGAGTATCCGGAGGGAACGCATTCAGAAGACATGCGCAGGACGCACACGCAAGTGATGAACGGCCGCACGCCTCCCGTCCCCGCCGCTCTGGTGCGCTTCGACTCCATCGACCACAAGGGCATTGACCACCCCGAGGCTCACACCTGTGATGAGGCCCTCGGCGGGTACGTCGTGCCCATCCTACCGGAGATAGTCACGGTCAAGGTCGACGGCGAGTGTTTCGATCGACTTCAACTTCCGCTCGTGCTCTTGCGAGCCACGACGATACACAAAGCGCAGGGGCGGACCGAAGAAACCGTCGTGTACGCGCCTGAGAAACCCTTCGGATCCGGGCAACCGTACGTCGCGCCAGTCGCGCGTCAGGCTGATCAAGGGCATCTACATCATCATGCCCGAAGGCCTCGAAGACATTGACCTTGTCGACATAGACGCCTCTCTCTTCACCGCCCAAAACGACCAACTCCAGGAGATTAAATTGGAGATGGCTTGCCTACGTGCGCTTTCCCCACAACAGTCGGGGCCCGCGCGAACCGCGTCGAGAACTCGAAGCGGACATCCCCCGAGGACGTTACCGACGCTCCCTCGCCGCAACGTGTGCGCCGTGACCCTTGAGCGTGCGCCGTAACCCTCGAGCGTGCGCCGCTACGCGACGTAACACTTGAGCGTGCCACTCGTGCCAATAAAAATGTGCGCTCCTATATATCTTTTACGAAGGTACGAACGAAGGTACAATTTATTAAGATGCGGATTCGAAACAAACCTTTATTCTTGAGTTATTGAACATACTTGTAAAACCGTTCAACACTCGAGACTCGTCCCATATCAGCCTCCCGCGAACCAAACGTTCCGGTTCATGCATTCAGTCAATAGACTATGGAGGCACCTTGCACGGACACAATAAGTGTTAGACTGAGACTACCTTACTTCGAAACTTATTAGCTTCATTCGTAGACTATGGAATAACTTTTACCTTCTTTCGGTACATAGTAGAAGGTACCTTCGTACGTACGAAGGTAATAAAGAGTATAGACCATTCTCCCTATATCGTTGACTTTCGGTCGGCAAGGTGGT
>MDTA01056921.1_pt1 | contig 15885 bp, 10 predicted proteins | sample 811151 | NCBI WGS metagenome assembly MDTA01 (sample SAMN05326648, study PRJNA326480) | marine metagenome | isolation source: seawater | place: Indian Ocean: South | collected 2010 | reverse complement strand
GGCGTATGCTGCATTTACACCCCAGACGGCATGACGGTGGAGAACTGGAGGGAAGGACTGGCGGAATTCGAGGAACACGTCGCGCACAGGAGGGGGGAGCAGGAATCGGGGGGTGGAGTGCGGCCGAGCCTGAGGAGGGACGGATCGTTCGGGTCGCTGTCGGCCGGGAACAGCGGGAAGAAGGGTTCCGGCTCGGGTGGGCGAATATTTTTCCGTCCCTGAATAGCGGAGCGACGTTAAGCGCGTTTAACATCATCGCGCGCCCCCCCCTTCCTTCGCGGCGACCGCGGCGGCGTCGGCGCGGTCCAGGTACGCGCGTCCCCGGTGCGTGTCCCGCGCCGCCCGCACAGACTCTCGAACCGCGTCTGGCTTTTTCGCCGCCGCAACCTCGAGCGCTCGACAGACAGCCTCCTGCACGTCCGGGTTCGGATCGTCCATGTGGATCAGGAACCCCTTCAGCAGGTAGCCCACGTTCGTCTCGTCGTAATCCCACGGCATGGAGCGGAAGAACGCCGCCACGACCCCGGCGCACATCACGCGAATCTCGTCTCGCGAGTCGTCCATTCGCTTCAAGAGTTCGGGATAGACGTACCTCCTGTGCTCGTCGGTGAGCCGATCGCCGCACCGCTCCAGCAGCATGGCGAGGGCGTGGCACGCCGCCGCGCGGGTATCCGCGTAGTAGTCCTCCTCGAGCGCCGCGCCGATCTGCGGCAGGAGCTCCCCGCGCTGAATCGCCGTCAACAGGTCCCGTCGAGGGCACAGCTCGTTGCGAAGCATCGTCCCGAGGCAGACGACGGCGGCGTATCGCACCGCCGCGGCCGTCTTTCCAGCCTTCCAAATCAGCGATTCGCTTATCATGCGCTCCACAACCTCATTGGCGACGCCCTCGAACGCGGCGCCGCGCTCGCGCGACTCGAACGCGGCGTCCAGCACGCGAAGCAGCGACAAACGCAGCGCGGGCTCGCGATCGCGGTGCATCGCGCACTTCAAAATCAAACCGAGGCTTCGCATCTCGCGTCGGAGCACCTCCGGCGGGGCGCCCAGGACGAACGCGCCGAGCGTGCGCTGACCGGGGCCGTCGCCCTGCCACCCGTCTTGCTCCACCGCGAGTTGCCCGAGTATCGACTCCGCGTGCCTGCTGTACAGCTCGCCGGCGGAAGAAAATCCGCACGCCCTCGCCAAATCGTCGATGCCCTTCGCCGCCGCGGACGTCTCCGCCGGGGGCAGCCCACCGGGCCCTGTCGAACCGACCCCACCGCTGACGACCCCGGGATTCGAACCCGCGCCCTCGGAACCCTCCGCGGACGCGCCTTCCGCCGCCCTGAGTTGCAGGAACGACCGGAACAGGTCCCCGCTGGCGGGCTCGCACGCGCCGCCGCCTCCCACGACCGCGTTCGCGAGCGCCGCCGACAGCTGCGCCCTCACCGCGGGATGGTCCATCGATCCCCTCACCGCGTCGCCGGCGAGCCCGGCCGCGAGCGCGCGCATGGGCTCGCCCGCGAGGGAACCCGGGGGCGCGACGCGAAGCATGGCGGCCAAAATCACCAACGCCGACGCCCTCGACGCGGGCGACGCCTTGTCGGCGACGACGTGATCGAGCGCGATGGGGAGCCAATGGGAGGGTGACACGTGCGCGCCGAGCACCCTCGCGGCGGTCACGACCCGCTCCGCGGTGTCCCTGTCGTCGTCACCCACCGCGGCGACGATCTCTTTCATCAGATCCCCGAGGTGTCTCGACGCCGACGCCTCCGCGAACGAGACGACCGTCCCGAGAAGCCGCGCCCCCGCGTTTCGTTTGCCGCTCGTCCACTCCCGAACCTCCGTCAGCGCGCCCCGGAGAAGGGACGGGAGCAAGGCACGGACGAGCCGCCGGGACGCCGCGGACGGCCTGCCCGCGAACGGCGGCGGGAGCGTCGCCGCCGCCTCCGATCCGAAATCGCCGCGCGGCGACTCGTCCAAAACCGTCGCGGCGCCGTCGCCGTCGACGCCCAGCGCGGCGTCGTTCGCGGCGCCGACCGCCTCGACGAGCGCCAGCGCGTTCACCCCGTTCGCCTCCACCTCGTCCGCCACGCCGGAGAGCAGGAACGGGAGCAGCGAGCGCGCGTGCGGCAAACCGCAACCCTCGGGTAAATCGGGCGGCGGATTCGAATCGGGTACGTCCGCCGCGTCGACGTCTTCTTCGTTCCCACCCGCGCTCCCTCCTCCTCCTCCGCCGCCGCCGCCCGGGACGTGGGATATCCACCTCGCGAGCGCGACGTGAAACGCCGCTCGGACCGCCGGGGTCCTGTCCCCGCACAGCTGTCGCACCCCCGGCGCGAGCGCGTCGTGCACGTCCCCCGCCGAGACGAAATCGAAGAGCGCGTCCACGCACGCGAGACACGCGTGTCGAACCTGCGAGTGCCTGTGCGCGAGGTCCGGCAGCGCCGCGTTGATCATCTTGGGCGCGTGCCTGGCGAGGGTCACGCGCGCGGAGGGATGCGGCGAGAGCCCCGCGACGAGCGCCTCCGCGAGAGCGCACGACGCCTTCTTCACCTCGTGGAACTGATCGCGCATCGACGCGTGCACGATGGCGGCCACCTCCTCGGCGAAGGGCTCCGCGCGTTCGGCCGCGGCGACGATCGCGGCTTTGGCGAGGTTGACGAGGCCCAGGCGGATCTCTTCCGAGGGTTCCTCGACGGGCACGACGCCGACGGTGGCCTTGAGCGCGGGCATGAGGGAGGGGAGGAGGGTGGCGGGATCGGCCGATCGCGCCAGGAGATCGTTGACCAGCTCGGCGGACTTCTCCCGCACCTTCTCCACGCCGTCGGTGAAGCCCCGAAGGAGGGTGGGGAACAGAGCGGGGAGTGCATCGGTGAGCGTCGCCTCATCGGGGGCGTCGGGAGCGTCCAGCAGCCTCTTGCGGAGGCTGTCAAACGCGCGCCTACGAAGCGATCGGTCAGCGTCGGTGCACGAATTGAGATCTCGCTGCAGCGACGCCAGCAGGTGGTCGACCGCCGCCTTGTTCGCCGCCATCTCGCGACGCGGCCGGTGTCCCGGGACCCGGTGTGAGCGCGGTTAGGGTGGAGAGTCAGGCGATGAGCCCGTCGGGCGCTCACCGGTGTTGTGATCCCGAGAAGGCACCGAAACGGCGTTTCCGTCCGTCAAGGCGCAGATCTCCAAAGGGACGGAGACCCGGCGCGAGGGTTGTGCAGACACAAGGGCACGACCCGGTCGGGAAAGCGGGACCGAGGCGTCGTCGCTCGATCCGGGGACACCGACGCGATCCGATGACCGCCGGGAGAGACACGACGCCGAACGCGCACGCCGTCGACCATCCGGGCGGCGGGTCCGCGGCTACCCTCGCGTCGTCATCCAGCGCCGACGACGAGAGCTCGGCACCGTCGCCGCTGATGGATCACGCCGCGGCGATGCCACCGGACGACGGGAGCCTCAGCGACGAGGAGTGGCTCAAGCGCGCGCTCGACGCCGCGCGCGAGAGAGATCTCGTCCGGGATCGCCTCGAAACCCTCGCCGCGTCGGACGACGACGGCGGAGACGCGGCGGACCGCGAGTTGGATCGGATCGTCGACGACGACGCATCGCGCGCGATCGTCCGCGGCGGCGACGCGCCGGGCGCCGTCGACCGCGCCGCCGCGACGGCGTTCGGCGGGTGGATCCCGTGCGACGCCGACGCCGATCGAACCTTGCTCGTGGACAACTACGACAGCTACACGTACAACCTGTACCACCTCATCGCGGCGGTCGACGGCGCCCCGCCCGTCGTCGTGCGAAACGACGCAATCGCGTGGCGCCAGCTGGCGCCGTCGTTACGCGCCGGGCACTTCGCGAGGGTGGTGCTATCGCCCGGGCCGGGCACGCCCGACAGATCGGAGGACGTCGGGATCTGCGCGGACGTGCTGTCGAACGCGGTGGACGTCCCGGTGCTCGGCGTGTGCCTCGGGCACCAGGCGCTCGCCGCGGCGCACGGCGGCGTCGTCGGCAGGGCCCCCGTGCCGATGCACGGCCGTCTTCACGTCGTCGTCCACGACGACTTCCCGCTCTTCGCCGGGATCCCCTCGGGAGGAGAGGCGGGGTGGGCGGGGGGTGCCGAGGGGGGTGCCGAGGGGGGTGCCGACGACGACGACGGGGAAGGCGGATCGTTCGTGGTGACTCGGTATCACTCGTTGGCGGTGCACGCGGCGTCGCTGCCGGAGTGTTTGATACCGTGCGCGTGGACGGCGCGGGGGGGCGGCGACGGCGGCGGGGTTCCATCGAACGAGTCCGCGACGAACGCCACGATCGAGGACGCCGGCGGGGTGGTGATGGCGCTTCGACACAGGGATCGGCCGCACTACGGCGTGCAGTTCCATCCGGAGAGCGTGTGCTCCCGGTTCGGCGAGCGTTTATACCGAAACTTCGCGGCCATCGCGAGGGCGCACGACGAGGGCGGTTCGAGGACGCGACCGACGGAGGGCGTCGCCGGCGTCGTGGCACCGCGGGGTATCGATCCGGCGACCGTGTGTATCTCTCCCGACGGAGGTTCCGCGCCGGTGGACGGGGACGGTAAGACCCGGCTCATGTGGATGCGGCTCCCCGGCGCCCTCGCGTCGACGCCGGGCGGATCGGAGGCGCTGTTCTGGCGACTCTTCGGCGGCGGCGACGGCGGCGTTGACGTCGACGACCCGCGCGGCAGGACGATCGCCGCCAAGGACACGTTCTGGCTGGACAGCGCCACGGCGTCAGTCGCGGGGCGGTGCCCCCGGTCCAGGTTCTCGTTTATGGGCGGGAGAGGCGGCGGTCTGTGGCGGAGGCTCGTGTACGCGCTGCCGCGACCCGAGCGGGAGAGCGCGGGGGCGAGTGACGGGGAGCGCGGGGGCGGGGAGCCCGCGTGGAGGACGGGCGCGCCGCCTCCGTTTGAGGGGGGAACGCTCGTGTCCGTTCGCGCCGACGGGACGAGGGAAACGTTTGAGCGAATCCGCCTGCTGGACTGGCTCGACGCGCGGCTCGCGGCGCGCTCGTGCGACCGAACGGAGCGCGTGGAGTCGTGGGGCGAGGCCGCGGCGAGGCGCGCCGCCGAGGGATCCGTCGCACACGCCGGCGACGACGCCCCGCGCGACCCGGTAGTTTCGCTCTCCGACGAAAACATCGACGACCTCCCGTTTGATTTCAGGTGCGGGTTCGTCGGGTACTTTGGGTACGAGATGCGCGCCGAGTGCGACTCCCCGACGCCCAGACACGTCTCGCCCGTCCCCGACGCGGCGTTGTACTTCGCCGACAGGGTCGTCGCCGTGGACCACTCCAACGACGACGTGTACCTGCTGGCGCTGGTCCCGGATGAAATCGACATCGCCGGGTTGGAGCGCGAGGCTCGCGGCGCGAACCTCGGCGCCGCGGCGCGCGCGGTGGCGGAGGGGATGGTGGCGATGGCCAGGGAGGAAGCGGAAGGGGACGCGCGTTCGTGGATGGCGGAGACGGAACGGACCGTGCTCGCGCTGGGGAGCTTCGACGCGACGAGGGGCGCTTCACCGGCGAACGAAGGCGACGACCCACGGAGAAGCGATTCGACACACGCGGGTCTGACGGCGGCGATTGGCGCGCGAGCGGTCGCCGCGCTGGACGCGTGCGAGCGCATGCGCCGCGAGGAAGCCACTCAGGAAGGCGAAGGTTCGAAGGACGCGGGAGCCGCCTACGCATACGAGGGCGGGTTCACGTTCCGCCGTAACCGGGACGAATACGTCGGCGACGTATCCGCGTGCCAACGCGCCATCGACCGCGGGGAGACGTACGAGGTGTGCCTGACGAACGAGCTGCGCAGGACGGCGGTCGAACGTTCGCGGGTGGAGGGGGACGGGGAGGTCGGCGGGTCGATTCCCGCGCCGCGCGCCCCGGATCCGGCGACGCTGTACTCGGTGCTTCGAAGGACCAACCCCGCGCCGTACGCCGCGTTCCTGTGCTTCGGCGGCTGCGACTTTGGCGGCTCTTCGGACGTCTCGTCGGATCCCCTTCACGACGTCGTCGCCGTGTGCTGTTCCTCCCCCGAGCGGTTCCTCCGCCTCTCCCCGCCCGCGGGCGGCGACGCGGCGTCCTCGAGCGGCGTCCTCGAGGCCAAGCCCATCAAGGGAACGGCGCCGCGGGTCCAACCCTTGGGGTGCGACGCGGACGTCGCGGAGGCTTCGAAGCTGGCGAGCTCGGTCAAGGACCGCGCCGAGAATTTGATGATCGTGGACTTGCTCAGGAACGACCTCGGGCGGGTGTGCGCTCCCGGGACGGTGTCGGTGCCGGGTCTGATGAAGATCGAGTCGTACGCGGCGGTGCACCAGCTCGTGTCCACGGTTCGGGGGACGAAGCGGGCGGGGGTCCCGGCCGCGGCGTGCGTCGCGGCGGCGTTCCCGCCGGGGTCCATGACCGGCGCGCCGAAGTTCCGCACGGTGGAGATCATCGACACCCTGGAGCCCGGGCCGCGCGGGGTGTACAGCGGGAGCGTCGGGTACCTCTCGGTACCTCGCGAGTCCGCCGCCGGCGACGCGGCGGGCGCGTTTGACCTCAACGTGGTCATCCGCACCGCCGTCGTGAAGCCAGGGTTGCGAGGCGGGGGGGTTTGGGTCGGGAGCGGCGGCGCGATCACCGCGCTGTCGGACCCGGTCGGTGAGTGGGAGGAGATGACGCTCAAGGCGAGGGCGGTGCTGCGGGCGATCAGGGCGTGCGACGAGGCGGCGTCGGGGACGGTTTGAGAGTGTTCTAAGTGTTATGTACAAACCGAATTCCCACACTCTCGTTGGAAAGCGAGGAGCGCCCCGAATGAATTCGTCGATTATTACTCGTTCGGACGCGGCGCGGGCGTTCGGCGCCCCGGCGCGGCGCGGTCGATGCGGCGCTCCGATATCGGCGGGTCACCGATCAGGCGCGCTTGGACCTAGTGGATGCACTGCGCTGGACGCGCTTCACCTTGCGCTCCCTGGTCAGCGCGTCGTGGAGGAAAGCGGCTCCCTCGAGCGCGTGCATGAGCACAAACCCACCCGTGACGTCGGTCCCCAGGCCCTTGTAGTTGAAGACGGTGAACGCGAGGAGGAGGTCGATGACGCCGAGCACGAGGAAAAGCTTCTGGCGGAGGAAAGTCCCCTCGTCGTACACCACGGTGGTCAGCTTGGCGCCGGCGGTGGCGATCATGAAGAGCCCGAAGAGCTGAAACAGGAAGGCTGTGGGCGAGGATCCGCCGAAGTGCGCCAGAAATTTGTCATCGCCTGGAATTGGGAGGGCGGTGCCGGTCGCGAAGACGTTGCGGGCGCCCATGAGGAGCACCGCAGCGTTGGTAGCGAGGGAGATGACCTTGACGTGTTGGGGAGGAGACATGACGGAGATACAATGCGCAGGTTGAACTGAACCGGCGGCTGGCTGGCACCGGGCGAGCTCTAGGGTTAGTTGGTTTTTTTCCGGACCAGGCGTTTCTGATGACTCGGACAAACGAAATTTTCCCGCCCGCCTGCCAAGCTCCGCCTGCCCGCGTTGCCGCGCCGTGTGAGCTCAAAGCGCTACCGGTTAGAGTTATCCACAGCGATCAGCGCGCGAGGGGCGGTATGCTGGCGGCATCCGCATCGCGACCCCGCGTCGTCCTCGGTGGGAGACGCGCGAGGACCAAGACGCCGGCGCCGTCGCGGTCCATCGTCAAGACCCGGGCGACCGGCGCCGGGGACGGCGAGTCTGGCGGGCCGTCTCTGGTGCCCGCCGATGCGGCAGACGGTTTGCGACGGTACAGGGCGGTGCTCGGCCCTCTCTTCCTCGCGGGGGGATTGCTTCACGTCCCGGACGTGTTCGGCGCCGGGCCGGTATCCGCCGCGTGCGACGTGGGCTCCTTCGCGGAGCTCACGACGCCGCTCAAGGCGCTGACGCTGCTGTGGGCGGTGGGCGGTCCGGTCACGGCGACCGGCCTGTTCGCGGGGACCTTCCTCGGCGACGTCGGCGTCACGGTCATCGCGAGCACGGAGATCGTCCTGGGGATCGATTTCCCGGATCTCATCGCGCCCGCGACGCTGCCCGCGCCCATCGTCGCGGCACAGTGCGTCAACATCGCGTCCCTCGTGGCGCTGCGGCTGTGGGAGACGGCGGAGAAGAGGGCGAACGACTGACGATGAGTCCCGCGCGTGTCGACGACGAAGAGTGTAACAACGAGTGTAATCAAAGCGACTCCGCCGCCGCCGTCACAGCCTGGACCGCGGAGGTCTCTCCCCGACCACCTGCACCAACTCCCTGTTCCTCGTCGACCTCACGTTCCCGCACCCCGCCAGCGTCATCGCCGTCCGCAGCTCCTCCGTCAGCAGCTCCACCGCCTTGCCCACTCCGCGCTCGCCACCGCACGCCAAACCCCACGCCACGGGCCTCCCCACCGCTACCAAATCCGCGCCGAGCGCCAACGCCTTGAGCGCGTCCGTCCCCCGTCGCACCCCGCCGTCGAAGATCACGACGCACGCGCCGTCGACGCCGGCGACCACCTCGGGCAACGCGTCGAGAGTGGCCGGGGACCCGTCCAGCTGTCGGCCGCCGTGGTTACTCACCCACACGCCGGCGACGCCCTCCTTCGCCGCCCGTTTCGCATCCGCGTGCGTGACGATCCCCTTGAGCACGAGCGGGAGGTGGGTGACGGAGCGCAGCCACGCGAGGTGGTCCCAGGTGAGGCTCGCGTCGCGGCCGCCGATGCGTCGCGCGATGGCGGACTGGGCGCGTTTGGCGTCCACCGCGGACTTGTCCGGTCCGGTTTGGTTTTGGTTTTGGTTTTGGTTTTTTTTGGCGTCCACGTTGGCCAGTTTCAGCCCAGCCTTGAGCTCGAACCTGTTCCGCACGTCCCGCTCGCGTCTGCCCAGCACGGGCGCGTCCACCGTGATGCAGAGCGCGGTGGCTCCCGCGCTCTCCGCGCGTCGTATGAGTTTCGTCGTGGCTTCCCGATCCGACAGGACGTAGAGCTGAAACATGCGAGGCGCGTCGTCGCCGCCCGCCCGCCCGATCTCCTCGATGGCCGTGGTGGACTGCTGCGAGGCGCAGTACGGGATGGAGTGCGCGGCGCACGCGCGTGCGGCGGCGCACTCGCCGTCGGGGTGCGCCGCGCGCTGCATCGCGACGGGCGCGATGAGAAGCGGCGCGGCGAGGTTGCGCAGTCCGAGCGCCGGGATGTGCGTCGTCGTGTCCACGTCCGAGACGTCGACCATGCACCGCGGCCAGATGGTGACGCGGGAGAACGCGGCGCGGTTCGCTCGCAGCGTGGACTCGGTCTCGGCGCCTGGGTCGGTCGTTTTGGGGGATCGCGGTCAGTGAGAGGTCGGGCTCTTGGAGACGGACGTGTCGGGAGTATCGATAAGGATTGACGATGCGCATCCGGTCGAACGAGACGGGCCGCGCACCTCCCGCGAAGTAGTCGAAGTCCTGGCGGTCCATCACGCGCTGTGCCGCGTGCTCCATGTCGTCAAGACACACAATCGCGTCGAGGTCGACCTCGCCCACCGCCTCCTTGGCCATCGCGCCTCTCGTGCACCAAATCAGTGCGTCGGTGGCGGGGTGCGAAGAGGCACGCCCGTTTGGATATGCTGGTACAGAAGCAATTTTTCGAGTTCGCACAGGCAAACAGTCTGCACTTTCGCCACTTTTGATTTTTCCTTCAAAGCCCTCACAGAGCCTCAGGTTTCCAGCGATCGGACGGCTCCGATGGTCCACTCCCCGAGGCGTCTGGCGACAGGGAAACCCGATCACTCTCACGACACGAGGGCGATCCTTTGACATAGGAACTATTGGAGGATAAAAGGGCATCGGCCGCAGACGAACGATGGCGCCGCCCACCGTGGGCCTCGCGGAGAAGCTCTTCTGGATCCTCGCATACAGCGGCTGCAGCTCCACGATGCTGGTCATCAACAAGCTCGCCGTGGGCGCGCTCCCGTTGCCCACCGTGGTGTCCGGCGCGCAGCTGGTCGTGAGCGCCGCGGTCGTCGTCGTCATGCAAATGTTCGGCGCCAAGGTCATGGGCCCGATGGACCGAACGCGGGTGGTGCCGTTCGTCCTGTACACCGCCATGTTCGCGGCCGGCCTCTTCGCGAACATGAAGGCCCTCCTGCTCACCAACGTCGGCGCGGTGATCGCCGCGAGGTCATGCCTCCCCGTCATCGTGTGCATCATCGAGTGGGCGTTCATGGGCAGGTCTCTGCCGTCCGCGCGATCCACGCTCTCCCTCGCGGGCGTCGTCGGCTTCGCGGGCCTCTACATCCGTTTCGACTCGGGCGTCGACGTCAACGGCGCCAGCGGGTACGTCTGGCTCTTCATCTGGTGGATGCTCCTGGCGCTGCAGATGACGTACGGGAAGTGGATGACGGAGAAGATCGAGATGACGCAGTGGGAGCGCGTGTTCTACACCAACGCCTTCGCCATCCCGCCGACGATCCTTCTTTTCTTCTTCACGGGCGAGTTCGGCAACGTGAGCGACGTGGAGATGGGCGACGGCGCGTGGTTCTGGCTCATCGCGTCGTGCGTCATGGGCGTCGGAATCTCGTACAGCGGATGGAGGACCCGAAGCGTCAACACGGCCACCACGTTCACGCTCGTGGGCGTGCTGAACAAGATGGCGACCATCGCATTCACGGTGATTGTCTGGCCCAACGACACCACGGCGGCGTCCATCCTCGCGCTCGTGTTTTGCATCCTGTTCGGGCTGCTGTACCAGGACGCGCCCAAACGGAAGGAGAGGCCGTCCATCGGCGGGCACAAGGCGACGATGTCGTGAGCCGGTGTCGCGGGGAGGGGGAGGATTGTTGGTCAATCGAATTTTAACATTTTTTCTATGATCAAGCGCGAGACATCGCCCGGCTCGGTTTGTCGAATGCGCTTCTCGCACTTTCATTCACGAATCTTCTCTTTTTTACCATCGTCTAAAGGTCGCGTCGCACCTGTCGCGCCGTATTTTCGTTCCCTCGCCTCCCCTCGTGACGCCGCTTAGGCATCCGGGTCCTCCTTGCCACCCCCGGGCTGTTCATCCGCCATGTCGCTGGTCCACAGCGTGAGGTTATCGCGGAGGAGCTGCATGATGAGGGTGGAATCCTTGTAGGACTCCTCGCCGAGGGTGTCCAGCTCCGCGATGGCCTCGTCGAAAGCCTTCTTGGCCATGTCGCACGCGCGCTCGGGTGCGTTGAGGATCTCGTAGTAAAACACGGAAAAGTTGAGCGCGAGGCCGAGGCGGATGGGGTGGGTGGGCGCGAGCTCGTTGGACGCGATGTTCTCAGCCTCCTTGTACGCCAGAAGCGTCTCCTCCGCCGCGTTCTTCCTCGCCTCCCCACCCTTAAACTCCGCGAGGTAACGGTAGTAGTCGCCCTTCATCTTCTTGTAAAAGACCTTCGACTCGCCCGCGCTGGACGTCTCCTCCAGGTGGTCCCTCAGCAGCTTCAGGATGCGGTCGCAGATGTCGCTGAGCTCCTTCTCCACGTTGCTCTTGTACTTCTGGATCAATCGAACCACGTCAGACTCCTTCGTGTACTTGGACTCCTCCTTCGTCTCGATGGAGGAGATGATGCGCCACGACGCGCGGCGAGCGCCGATGACGTTCTTGTAAGCGACGGAGAGGAGGTTGCGCTCCTCGACGGAGAGCTCGGCGTCCGCGCCGCCGGAGCCGCTCTCGGCAACCTTGCTCATGTACTCCATCATCTCGTCGTACCTGGGCGGTGGGGCGCGGGCGGAACGGGGAGGGGTCGCGTCAGCTCGGACGTCCAGAGATTTTGCCAATTTTAGGGTACCGCCGAGTCCGGCGGGGAAGTCGAGGGGGCGGGCGGCGGGACGCGCGCGCGATCTGGCGCGGGACGTCGCGCGGTCGCGCCCGGACGCGCGCGAGCGCCTTTGACTGCACCCGGAAGACCGGATCCGCGGCGGATCACGGCCCCCGCGCCGCCTGCGCGTGGCGTAGCGCCGGCGTGGGCGCGCCACGGGCGTCCCGATGACCACCTGGGCACGCCGAGGGACCCGGACAACGGGCGAAAAACTATCCCGCGCGCGAGATCGGGTCCCGGATCGCGCCCCGCGGTGCGCGACGCGATTGGCGAGATCCCCCAAAAACGACGGGTGCGAGTCATCCGCGGTGTCTTCCTCGCGTAGGAGCGCGTCGGACGGCCGGGGGACGGGTCCGGCGCGCCCCGGGACCCCGACCCTCGCGCGCCAATCGCGCCCCAGCAGAGGTCACCGCGACGCGAGGATGCTTTTTGTAACTTTTGCCGAAAATGGTACGAGCAGGCGGGCGACCGGAAGGCGCACCTCTCGGCCTGCTCGGCGAGCTTGGCCTTGTACACGAGGTCGGCGCGGGAGAGGCCGGTGAGATCCTCGGTAAAGTTGTTCATCTTGCGGTCGCGAAGGACGGCGGGGGCGCACGAAGCCAGAACCTCGGCGCTGTTCGATCTGACGACCCTTCAGGTCAGTGAGTCAGCACAGCTTTCAAAGTCGGGGTGCCAATCGGTCGTTTTCCGGTTCGAGCGCGATCAAAACTCGATCTTCGCGCCCGCACACGCGGGTCCAGTCAGTCGAGCGAGAAAATCAACAAACTTTTGAAAAGGCTCGATCTTCGGGGAGCCCGCCCGCTCACAACCACCAACACCTCATCCTCATCGACAGCGCATCTCCGAAAGATGGCGGACGAAGACCAACCGGAAGCCGGCGAGGTTCTCTTCTGCGGCATGACCGACTGGAAGCAGGTCGGCCGCGGCAAGACCGACGACGAGGACACCTTCCCCAACATCCTCGAGCCCACGCGGATCGCCACGCTCAAGGGCGTCAGCATCGCGAAAGTGTGCGGCGGCAGCGCGGCGGCGCACTGCATGGCCATCGCCGCCGACGGTCGCGTGTTCACCTGGGGTAGGAACGAGACCGGCCAGCTCGGCCTCGGCGACGTGGATAACAGGGCGGCGCCCACCGAGGTAAAGGCGCTCGCGGGCATCAAGGTTGTGGACGGATCGTGCGGCAAATCGCACACCGTCGTGGTCACCGCCGACGGCAACGCGTACGCGTGGGGAAGCAACAAGCACGGCCAGCTCGGCGTCGGGAGCATCGCGAGGACCAAACCCAAGGAGGACGATAACCGCCTCGTGCCCGTGCAGTGCTCGGTGAGCGCGTGCGGCGCCGTCGCGTGCGGCGCCGAGTTTACCATGTGGATCTGCGGCGACGACGGCAGGCTCCTCTCTGCGGGTTTACCCCAATACGGCCAGCTCGGCCACGGCACCGACGGCGAGTACAACATGGCGACGTCCAGCGTCAAGCTCGCGTACGAGGCGCAGCCCCAGCCGCTGCCCATCGCGGCTCTCGCCGGTCGCAAGATCACGAAGGTGGCGTCCGGTCACAACCACACAATCGCCGTCGACGACCAAGGCAAGTTCCACACGTGGGGATTCGGCGGGTACGGCCGACTCGGTCACAAGGTCCAGAAGGACGAGTGGACGCCGAAGATGGTCGAGATCCAGGGTGGAGACAGGAACTTGTGCCCGCCGGACTGCGTCGTGGCCGCGGGGCAGACCACGAGCTGGGTGACGGCGCTCCAGGGCCAGATGTACTGCTTCGGCCGGCTCAAGACCACCGGCGACAACACCATGTACCCGGTGCCGTTCCTCGACCTGCAGGGGTGGAGGCTTCGGAGCGTGGCGTGCGGCGCCACCACCTACGCGGCGTGCGGCGAGGATCAGGCCATCACCTGGGGGCAAGGGGCGGGATGCGGCGAGCTGGGCTACGGCCCCAAGGGTCCCAAGAGCTCGGCCAACCCGAAGCTGGTGGAGTCCCTGGGCGGCAAGCACGTCATCCAGGTCGCGTGCGGCGTCGGCCACACGCTCTTCCTCATCAAGCCGTCCGACGCGGATGGCCTGCCGGAGTGGGAGCCCCCCGCGGACGCGCCCCCCGCCGCCGCCCCCGGCGGTAAGAAGCGCACCAGCGCCGCGCCGAAGAAGGGCGCCCCCGCCACGAAAAAAGGAAAGAAGTAATGTTACGCGCGTCGGCTTGCAGCTAACGCGCTCGATGAATAACAATGTGATTGTCATGATATTAATGAACTCGTCAGCGCGTCGGGAGGACGGATCAGTTGAACCCCACGAGCATGGGGACGCATCGCTCTCTAAGTCCAGCCGGCAGCCGCTTCTCGATCGCCTCCCGCACCTCCGCCGCCTTGTACCGCGCGCTGAAGTGTATCAGCAGGATTCGCTCATTCTCAAACGCATCCGCCGCCGCCGCCAACTCGTCCACGTGCGTGTGCCCGTACTCCCTCGCCCCCGCCGCGTCCACGGCGTCGTCCACGAAGGTGCACTCGCAGATCAGCAGTCTGGCGCGCAGCGCGTCCCGGGCCACCGGGTGGTCCGATCGCGTCCACTCCCCGGACGCGTCGCCGGTGAATGCAACCTCCGGCACCTCGATCGAGTCCGTCACCGTCGTCCCCGCGTCCCTCAGCGCCTTGATCTCTTGGCCGCTCAGCCCCGCGTACTCCTCTCGCAGCTTGCGTTTCGTGCCGTACACCACGTACCCTTGGCTCGCCACCGGGTGCGTCGTCGGGAACGGTCGGACGCAGTGAAGCTTGGACAGGACGTGCGTCTCGCCGGGCGCGATTGGCACGGCGACGTGCGGGAGCTCGGACCCGTCCAGCGCCCTCAACGACGCGACGTACGCCTCGAACGCGTTCGCGCGTTGCGCGGGGAGTAAGACGGTGGGGGGCGGGAGGGAGAGGAGGGACCGCGTGGCGATGTAGTGCCCGGCGCCGCCCACGTGGTCCAGGTGCGTGTGCGAGAGGCACAGGGTGTCGGCGTAGACGCATCGCTGCGGGCACCTGCCGCTGTCGAACGCGATCTTGAGCTGCGGGAGGATGATGCACGTCTCCTGCCCGCCCACGCTGATGCCCTCGATCTTGTACCCCGCCAGCGTGTGCACCACGTACCGGTCCTTCCCCTTGCCGACGGGGGAGTCATCGCTCGTCAACGTCATCGTCTCGCTCGCGACCCGGTCGGGTGACGGGAGCGGGGGCGTCGCGACGCTCCTGACTGGTGAGGTTCCGGTCGTCGCCGCGGCGGCTGCGACCCTGAGGGCACGTGGCACTGCCGGTCGGGCCCGCGCGGGGACTCGGGACGGAGCGCACGCGGCGTGCATCACACACAGTGGTGTCCACCGCCCGAGGATATCCCTAAACAATTCACTTTTCGAGCCAATTTGTTTGACAAAACGCGGCGAGGACCAACGCCGGGCGCATTCCCGCCGCACGCGAGGGTCGGCCGTGTCCAGGAATCTAAGGTAAAGGTCGCGAAGATGCCGGCGCCCGGCCGCATGGACGGGCACATGTCCAAGGCGTCGCGCGACCTGAGCAAGGGCATCGCCGTGAAGAGCAACGGCTTCAAGTACGGCGGTGGCAAAGACGAGGGATGGGGGACAGGCGGCGAGAAGGGCCGCCGTGTGGGGAAGGGAGGCGGGCGCAGAGACGTCGCTGCCAGAGCCAGGCTGAGAGAGATACTCGAGCGTAAGCGCGCCGCGGCAGAGGCGGGGGATGAAGCCGGGAAGACTGTCGGTAACAGGCGAAAGCGCGGCGGCGGCGGCGGCGGCGATGGCCGCGATGCCGGCAAGAAGGCACCCAGGCGCGAGGAGCCCAAACCCACCGCCGTCGAACCCACCGAGGAGACACCGACGGGAGAGAACGACGACGGGGCGATGGATAACACGACGGAGGGTCCGGAGCGGTGGACGTGCGCCACGTGCGGCGGCGTCAAGTGCGGCAACGCCGCCAACTACCAGAGCCACGTGCTGTCGAAGAAGCACAAGGCTGCCGCGCAGCGAGAGCAGGGCCGCGCGACGCTCGCGGCGATGAAGGCGGCCCGGGCGGAAGCCGCGGCGGCGCGGGGGTGATGTGTTCGACATCGGTGTATCTTTATTTCAATC
>MDTA01199494.1_pt1 | contig 15886 bp, 6 predicted proteins | sample 811151 | NCBI WGS metagenome assembly MDTA01 (sample SAMN05326648, study PRJNA326480) | marine metagenome | isolation source: seawater | place: Indian Ocean: South | collected 2010 | reverse complement strand
TTGAAATGTGTTTTCTGAATTTAATGTACGTTACTTAGCATGCAGGAAAGAGCCTCGTGGTCCTGCATAAACAGCATACTTTGTTTTGAATAAAACAAGACCGTACTTATCAATACGACGATGGCCCCAAGAACCTGCGCAAACCTTACGGACCCGCCGAGGAACATGGCATCCAAAAGCATGGCTGCGATCGGACCTAAGCTGGTCGCAAAGACTTTGACCAAGTTGTCACAATAAAAGAGAGTCAAAGCGACAGCCTGTCCATAAAGTGCGCTCAACAAAAGCGATAGCCACGTCAAATAAGTAAATCCATCGAAAAACGGCCTGTCATCCCCCTCGACCTCATACCACCACTGTAGAAAAGCAAGAATACAAGTCCACAAGTACAGGGCAAGACTTTTCACAGCAATCCGCTCTTCATTGTTGTTTTTGAATAACACTTCCTGATATACGCCGGCAAGGGACGCACTGGTTGTCTGCGTTAAGCTACTAAAGATCGACCAGAGGGTAATTTTGGGCACAGCTTCTGCGGCAACATCGTCTCTGCATGACAAAACACCTACTAAAAGGAGAAATAGAGACACCCATTGCAGAACAGACAATTGTCTTGGTACCAGTATTCGGCATAACGAGGCTGTAACAACAATTCGCATATTAGACCACACTTGCGAGTTTGTCGATCCCATGAGCGCGATTGTTCGGTACAGCAGAGTATTGCTGATGGTGTAGAGCAAGGCTGGAACAAACATGACGAGAAGAGTTCTTCGGGTTGGCATGAATTTTTTTTTGCTGACTCCCCTGGTTCTGCTCAGGTCGTACAAGATAGAAAATGAAGCGATCAAGACCTTGGCAATTTCGGTGCTCAAAACCAGTGCCGACAGTTTGAAAGCAAATTGTTTGTCGATGCCTGCCATTTGCTGTGCCAATATAGTTTGTGAAACGTTGAAAGCCAGCAACAACAGACCAAAAAAGAAAGAGTGTAGGCCCATTTTGGTGTAACCTGACTTGGCTTATCGGAAATATATACGAGAGTAGATATTGCAACGGAAAGCAGTTACTATGAAACAAAGACGCAAACGCCCGCAATCGCCATTTTATGCAAGCCTCCGCAAACGCCGGTTTGGAAATATGTGGGAATGCATTCAATGCCTCAAACTAATAAAGCGAGCAAGAACTGTCGCATGCCATGTTACTTTCATTTGTGCTAATCGAAATATATCAATACAAAAAAATTAAATGCAAATGATCAAGAAGGTCATATTGATCACTCAGCGATCCGCGGTCGTGGGATCAGAGGTCCGTCAGCAGTTATGCACAGATTGGGTAACGTTCTTGTCAACCTTTCAAGTTTTGGTGGTGCCACTGCCGTATTGTTCTGATGTAGAAGATTATTTTAATACCATGCCTGTTTGTGGCGTGATTTTTACCGGGGGAAACGACATCGCGAATTTAAACGAATCGGAACCGGATCAAACCCTAAGTTTGCAGCGTGATGAATTTGAAAAACATGTCCTAAACGTAGCTACCTCTCGCGGAATACCAATTTTGGCAGTTTGTCGTGGAATGCAGTTTATTGCCAACGAACTCGGTGCTAGTTTTGTTCAGATGGGTGGTCATGTTGATAGCAATCACAAAGTATTCGCAACCGACGAGGGCCTCCAAAAGTCAACCTGTCTTGATATCTGGAAAAATTCCAACCCGCAAATGACAGTAAATAGTTACCACAAGTGGTGTGTAAGCAAAAGAGACGACGTTGATGAGAATGGTTTGATGCTTCCCATCCTACGGTCGGATGATGGCCACATAGAAGCATTCGAATCTTCCATTGCCCAGTCTCTCGTTCTGGGAATAATGTGGCATCCAGAAAGAGCAATCGGTTTGCAGAAAAAGGCAGATGAAAATGTCTTGAAGTTTCTGTTTGGGCTGGGGCAAAAAATACGAACCATTGTCCTGTGCGCAGGGCAAGGGACTCGGTTGCGTCCGCTAACAGACACAGTTCCAAAGTGCATGGTCAAATATCAGGGATTCTGCATCATTGACTATATTCTGAATTCGCTGCGCGCCTGCGGGCTAGACGATATTTGCCTCGTGAAGGGTTATCTGAAAGACGTTCTCCTACGAGACAATGTCCGATATGCCTTGAACGTAGATTATATGCAAAGTAACATGGTATACTCTCTATTTTGTGCAGAGCGTGAAATGGATCACGACGGTGATATCATTGTTAGCTACTCCGACATTATCTACGTTCCTTCGATTGTCCAGGCCCTATGTGACAGTATCGAGGACATTGCAGTCGTGATCGATAAAGACTGGAAAAACCTATGGCAAGCCAGGATGGAGAATCCTCTGGATGATGCGGAAACACTCAAAATCGGAGAGGACGGTCGCATTATTGAAATCGGGAAAAGGGCAAAATCATATAATGATATTTGTGGGCAATTTATTGGCTTAATCAAATTCTCCAAGGTTGGAATGAAACTAGCACAAACATTCTATCACAGCATGGATCGTGATGGTACGTACGACGGTAAAAATTTCAACAACATGTTCATGACCAGTTTTTTGCAGAGCATGATCGATGCTGGCATTAAGGTGATGCCGGTATGGGTGAACGGGGGGTGGATGGAGTGTGACGATCCTCGAGATTTAAAAGTCGACCTGGACGTTTCTAGTATCCCGATGCCCGCGACCTGCATGAGTAGTAAAGCAGACACTTTGCAAGTAGTGTCTTCGTATTTTCAGGGCGGAATTCGTCGACGTCGGCATGGGTATCAGAATGCGCACGTTGCTCCTATGATATCATTCACGGTGAAAGACTGGCATGCAGGCGAAGCTACCAAGAACCAATTGATTGAACAAATCATGAAACTAGTTCCCACTGGCAAAAAGCTTATCATACGCAGCAGTGCCAAATCTGAAGATACACAACAATGTTCCAATGCGGGTGCTTTTCTTTCAATTGACTCTGTTACTCCGACCTCTGATAATATCTGCACGGTGGTTGAAGCAGTGTTCAAATCGTACGGTGTAGCAGATCCTTCCGATCAGGTTTTAGTGCAACCCAGCTTGTACCCTACGGAAATGTGCGGGGTGATCTTCACAGTTGATTTGGAAAACCGACAACCGTACCATGTAGTGTCATTCGACGTCAGTGGCTCGACAGACAGCGTCACCTCTGGCCGCGGAGAGAGCATTCTCACCTTGCACAGATTGAAGGTCGCCCCGGGTATGACCACACCCACCGGCATGCCAGCCTGCAACAACCCAAAAATCGCACAGGTTATTCAAATGTCGGAAGAGATGGAAACGTTGTTTGGAAACTCACAGCTTGACATTGAGTTTGCCTTCAAAGATGATAAATTGTACCTACTGCAGTGTCGTCCGATTGTGAGCAAATCGAGCAAGGACACAAAGATTTCAGAAATGGTGTTCCGCGAATATCTGCAGAAAATGTTTCTCAAGTTGCAACAGCAAATGTCTATTCAACACCCAGATCTTCCCGGAGAACACACTGCTTTTAGTGTCATGACCGATTGGAACCCAGCAGAAATTATCGGGTGTCAGCCACGACGGTTGGCACTTTCTCTTTACATGCACTTGGTTACAAACTCCATGGTTGCAGAAAGTAGAAGCGCATTGGGATATCGAAATGCGTCGGGGTTTCCGTTAATGATATCTTTATTTGGAAGGCCATACATCGATCTGAGAGTAAGTTTTACCACGTTCGTTCCGGCTAGTATTTCTGACCAACTTGCGAACAAACTTGTATCATACTACGTCGATTGTGTAAAGAGCGACCCCTCATTGCACGACAAGGTAGAGTTTGAGGTCATACTTACGTGCGCACACCCGGCCTTGAAACTGGATTTGCAGAATTTGTTATGGTTTGGGTTCAATGAAGCAGAGTGCGAGTGCATTGAAAAGGCCTTGATATCATTGACGAACAAGTGGATAGACGCAAAACATGGCATGGTGCGGAAGGAGCTATCTGAAATAGAAAAACTAGACACGCGAAGGGTTTCGGTTATAGACTCCCTGATGCCAACGGCGTGCAAAATTCACCATCTGTTAGAAGACTTGAAACGTTTTGGAATACAGCCCTTCTCAAAGCTGGCGCGTTTTGGCTTTGTCGGCAAATCCATTTTGCTTGGCCTAAAAAGAATCGGAGCTCTCACATCAACAGACGAAACCACTTTCATGTGTAGTCTAAACACGGTAAGTCGCGAGTTGGGACTGGACCTGCGGCGTTTCCAAAACGGCGTCATGTCGAAATCTGTTTTTTTGGAGAAGTATGGTCATCTTCGACCGGGTACGTATGACATAATGTCGAAACGATACGACGAAACATTTGACAGTTATTTTTGTGTGACGCCGTCGCAAGAATCTTTGCGTTCAGAAAAACAAAGTCCAGCCCCTTTCAAGCTCAGTGATGAAAAGCGTGTAAACATCGAGACCGCGCTGCAACATTGTGGGCTGAAATGTTCTTGCTCGGAACTGTTTGACTTCATTCGTCAAGGAATCGAGGCTCGCGAGTACAGCAAGTTTATGTTTTCAAAGACACTGTCAGATGTTTTGGTTCTCATTCAAAAATGGGGGCGAGAAATGGGCGTTTCTAATGAGAAACTTTCTTTTATGCCCATTTCCATCATCCAAAATTCATATTTGGAAGTTGGACATGCAGACTTGAACGCAGAGCTTCAACATGCAGTCGAGAAATACACACAAATGCACGAAATATCATCGCAGTTTCAGCTTCCAGTGTTTATCTCCGAGCCGGGGGATGTCTACTCATTCATCTCAGGCATGGAGTCTCCCAATTTCATAACCAAACAAAGTGTACAGGGTCCGGTGCAGGTAGAGGTTCCAGATCTTTCGCTTTGTTCTTTGGATGGCAAAATTGTTTTTATTTACAACGCTGATCCTGGATGGGATTGGTTGTTTACGAGAAATATAGCAGGCATAGTAACATGTTTTGGCGGTGCGAATTCGCACATGGCGATTCGCAGCGCAGAGTTGAACTTACCAGCAGTGATTGGTACAGGTCCTGTCAAGTTTGAGACATGGTCAAAAGCAACAGTTGTTGCCGTTGACTGTAGTACGCAACAAGTTCAGATTGTGAATTAAACTGGTAAAATTTGTTCACCGGGGTACTGCACGTTCCCTGGAACGAGAACGTGTTTTAACATGGCAGTGCAAGTGGACGGAATAATTGGCGGCCGATATTTATCCACGAGGTCCACGTGTGTTGCGTCCCGAAACCTGTCCTTTCTGGTCCAAAACAGGTTCCAAACATCAAACCAAAGGATATCTGCTTGGTTTCTGATCACCTGCTTTTCCATATTGTACAATCGCCACCTGCGATGGCTTCGATTGTTGACATATTTTTCTTTGGGAATGATGTGCGTGCCCATAGGAGAGGTACTAAACCAAACCAAACGACAGTTGTTGACACTGTGCATGATAATAATGATTTGTTTGACTAGGCCTGCATGAACATTCTCGGTCACATGTGAACGCGCGTGATGAATAGCCGGACTCTGCACAATCAACACGCAATTTGCAGACTGTCGTATCCACTGTAATGCAGCCTTCAGTTTTGAGAAGCCAAGTTTCCCTTTTCTGACTTGTTGCCGAACACGACAGTCAATTTCACCACAGCATGTATTATTGAAGGTGTAATAACCATATGTCAAAAAGTACTTAAGGGCGGATCCATTGTCCAGTGCATACTCCGCTTCTTTGTCTTTAATCGGAACATGTAAGAATGACAAGAAATCTTTGTAAACATTTCCAAGGACAGAGTCCCCGACAAATGCAATTTTCGTGTTTTTCTGCAGGGTCGACAGAAAATATTTTGCTGACATGTTTACTATGCGACAGCCATCCTCTTTCCACTGATAAATGTCTTTAACTTCTGTGTAGCCCTTTGTCAATATACTCCAAAACCCTTGACCAAAATTTCGCGTACAGGTGGGTTCAAGAGCCTGCGATTTCATGGGTTGAAACGTTGTTAACAGCACACCTACTTTGAAAAAATCAGTCGTGCAGATGCCCTGAATCAGCTCTTGATGTGTGATAATAGATTTATCTCGCGTGTATAAACAATCGTGGGCAGGAACAGCGTTTTGCATATTCTCGATGCCAGTCACGGCAACATAAAAATCCATCTCCATTCTGTCTCCGTCAAAACGAAAGGTTACGGACGCAAAGCCAGTTGCGTTGGTAAAGGAACCAAACTCACTGAAAATATTGAGTCTATGTGATGAGAGTTTGCCTTCTACTGAACAGAGCTGACATGGGTAATTTTGACTACTCTGGACTCGAATATTGATTTTCATCACACTAACGCCAGGGCTGATTGACATTACGTCAACGACCCATTTCTTGTTGCATGAAATCAATGATCTCATTTTTGTTGGTCCCGTTGATTTTTTTGACGAATGGACAAACACAATGTTGCTGTGCAGAGCAGATGTCGTCGATGTGTTTTTTTGATACGGACTTTGCGTACTGACAGATTTCCTGGACAAGTTGCCCACAAGTAGTGAGTCGACGACTGGTTTCATGACGCGATGCTTATTTTCTGCCGATTGATTCTTGAGGATGTGAATCTCTGCGATAGAATGATGATCTTGGAGTCGATTTGCTAATTTCCTGTAGATTATTTGCATGAAAAGTAGGATATAACTCGAGAACACTACTGCAAGAATGCAGTAAATAGCGCAAACTCGCTGCCCCCGCGACATAGTCTATTCTGTGTGTAATGAGGCACCGACATTGCAAAACAAGTCTGTGGGCTGATTTTTTTTTCAAGGCCTGCGAAGGTCGCATCAACTATATCTCAATTTCATGGAATCTCTTCTTGACCCTCCATTGCTAGGTTGTAAAACCACTCCTCATTGATTGCTTTAAAGTACCGCAGGCGGTGACTGTGATAGGCTCTGAGCCGACAGTCGATAAAGACCCTTTTGAAATATAAAAAACAAACATACAGTCACGTAAAACATGAAAAACTTTGTTGCACAACATGCCACAAAGAAATTCAGCATGTATTGCTGTGTGTCTTTTTGTACTATCCCTAATCTCAATTCGCCGATTTCTCATGGTTGCTGATAATTTTCATGGATTGAAGGGGCACACTTTATCCAAATTGCTACAGAAAATTGAGGGTGTCGATAATGACGCTCGAATTGACCATTTGCAAATGGAATCCTTTTTTCCCACAGAACAAACAGAAAATATATCTCAAGGTCGCCCAGTCAGCGTGAGGGCAGAAGTAGAAGGCCAGAACACACAAAAAGCATTAAACTCTGTATTGACAATTGAAGATCCTATTTATGTCATCCTGATGACTGAAGACACAAGTAGAAAAAGGCACGTAGATAACATCAAACTCAAATTCAATACTTTGAACATTTCGATTTGGTCGGCAGTGATGCCACGTGATATGTTGTCTGGAAAGTTTTCTTCGTACTACAATCAAAAAACGGTTTCAACTGTGCGCGAGGGAGCTATAGCATGTGCTCTGTCGCACCTTACCCTGTTGCAATGGTTTGTCACAACGAGCATGCAAAACATCATTGTACTCGAAGATGACGCTGAGCTTGATGACAATTTCGTGAAAATGTATAGCATGTTCAGAAAACAGCTTCCAAGTGATTTTGAATTCTCGCAGTTATTTCACCACAAGCAGATGCATAAAAAACGCAAGAATATAAAATTCTCGATTCCAAGAAGAAACCTCGTCATGAAAGCTTATGGATCGTATGGCACTGTCGGATACCTTGTATCAAGAAAGGGTGCCGAAAAAATTCTCAAACAAGCCATCCCCATATACACAACCATTGACGACATGTACATAGACATGATTAGCAAATCGATCCTGACTAGTTACATGCCGACATCTGATCTCATTACGATGCCATACAAATTTAAATCAAATATTTGGAAAACCGAAACGAATTCAAAGTTGATCAAATACAATGATCCAGAAAAGAAAACTCAACAGTGTAAAGCATTCGCTTTCAGGGGTCCAGAGGTATACGACGAACTCATCTCTCTCGTAAATTACACGCACCATTTGCTGCAATCGTTGCAGATACGTTACGTAGTCACCGCAGGTACTCTGCTGGGTGTGGTGCGCCATGGAAATATCATACCATGGGACGATGACCTGGATCTTCTTTTAGCAGAAAAGGGGACGCGGCATAAAATTATATCGTACCTATCACACAATGACCTTTACTGCACTGCAACTTTTTGGGGTGGTGTAAAGTTGTTCAAATGCAATGCTCAAAAAATTCAAGGGTTTAAATGGAAATACCCCTTTGTAGACATTTTTGACCCAGGCTCCGACATAAAAAATCACATGCGGAGAACGATTACTGAAGGTCTGTTGTTACCAGTAAGGCTCGTCCAATTGGGCCATATTCATGTTTATGCTCCGGTTCAGGCAGAAAAACATTTGAACGCATATTTGGGCGAGAGGTGGAAAAACAACTGTGTCTCTTCTGCTTACGATCATGCAAAAGAATGGACTCTAAAAACATATTCGATGCCTTGCGTAGATATACAGTCAATGTGCGGTCTTTCGTGGCCGGCAGAATTCTCCCTAAAAGCAGACAAGAACTTGAAGAATGTCGCCGCAGTCCAGTCTGACCAAGAACAAAATGAGTGGAAGGAACCAATCGACATTGTTGTCCCGTGGTCTGGCTTTGCAAATAGCTCCAGCGCAGAATACTCGTTTGCCAGAGATGCATACAATGGAGAGCTTGCTTACCTACTCAGGTCCATAGATTTGAATGCAGCGTGGGTCAATAAGATATTTGTTTTTGTCAATGGAAATAATGCCCAACAAACAAATCTTGCAATTCCAGATCGACTTTTGTCCAAAGTGCATTTTGTCGATCGGTGTTTGCACATGCCCGTGGGAACCTGTCCAACAAGAAACAGTCATGCGGTGACCGCATACATTCACCGGATTCCGGATCTCTCCGAGCATTTCGTTATTGTTCATGATGATATCTTTTTAGGCCGTCCCATTTCCCAACTGGATCTTTTTGACCAGAAAGGGCGTCCGTACGTATGGAGAAAAGAGGCTACGTGGGGGCATTTTGCTAGAAAAGGATTTCATGACATTTACATCGATATGTCAGTGGCAGACTTTCCAACCCCGCAGTCAGCGGCACCTTCGCCGCATTTTTGGTGGCCACAGTTGAAAAGCGTATGTGCGTCGATGGAAAAAGAGTACAAGGAATTTTATCTTTTTGTTGCTAGCCATCGCACTGGCCGTTATAGCTCACTAGATCGGGGGGTGAGCGAGAAACGAAATTCACAGGAAGAGTGCCCACTCGGATGGATGAATTGGAAATACCTGACATCTGGCACAGGTGTTTTCAAAAACATAAACAATGCACGTGGTGAATGGTGGGAAGAAGTTTTAGCGTCCAAGAGGGGCTTTGATGATGCAGTGAAAAAACGCCCAACGTTCATGAATGTGAATAATTTTTCGAAAGATCCGGCTTTGTACAGGCAACAGATGAAATGGTTAAAAGAGGCCATGCAGAAAATGTTTCCGCTGCATTTTTCCATTACAGCAAGTAAAAACAACGGAAAACAAAATAAAAAGGTCACGTTACTATATTACACATCTTTTTTTGGAAAAAAAAAACAAATTTGCCCCTTATTACGAAACAAGTAGTAAATGCAGCGATACATGCTTTGTCACAACAGATCAAAAGTACGCAGAGGAGGCTGACGCATTCATAATTCATGGCCGGGACTACAAAGAACCTCCGCCGAAGTTTTCAAAAAAACCATGGATATATCACTGCCGCGAAAATCCCGCTTACACACCGATAAATCGAGACGACGGTATTATGTCAAAATTTACATACTCTTCCACTGCACGACTGGATTCAGATTTTCCCTTCCCATCTTGGAAGGGAGTAGGAGGCACTCAAGGACGCGGGCCGGATACGAGCATTGCTACAGTAAGCTTTCATGAACGGCGCAAAGTACCAGTGTATGCTGCCAACAGTAATTGTGAGCCTGTTCGGACAGAGTATCAAAGACAACTCATGCGATACATTGAAGTTGACAGCTATGGAGCATGTTTGAAAAACAAAAATGGATTAATTACTAGGTATAAGCCAGAATTCATGCAAAAAAATAATGAATTGATGGCACAGTACAAATTTACATTAGTGTTCATGAACGCCGATTGTGATCTATGGGTGGACACCCGTTTACTGTATGCGTTAGACGCCGGAACTGTTCCCGTGTTCATGGGTACAGAAGACGTTTATCGTTTTCTACCAGGAATGACAGACGCAATTATTAAGGTTAGTGATTTTGCATCGCCACAAGAACTGGCCGCCTATTTGATCAAAGTTGCAGCAAACAAGACACTGTTTAACGCATACCTTTCATGGAAACACCGCACTGTAAACTACACCGGAACAGAAATGCAATCCGTGCAAGAAAACATGGGAAATTGGTACTGCAACATTTGCGATGCAGTGCGGAAGAACCCAGTGGCTCGTCGTGGTCGGGTCAAAGCCGATAAATGTTTGATGCGGAAAATGAGCGACTGGCTTCCCACGCCAAAGCATTATAAACCAAAACCACCCATGGAAAGAATGTTTTCATCGCATTCCACTCTTGAACACACCCGCACCAGAGCAGATGAAGAAAACAAGCAAACATTATTCATTAATAATGATCCCGTACGCCTGTCAAAAAACAGTGCCACTGGTTCATTGTTTCAAGGAGACAAAATTCGCAACTATCGCCATTCCATGACTCACAGCTCACCACAGAAAACCACAAAATCAAATTCATCTAGTGCCACTGGAACATTATTCTACGGCGAACGCATAAGAAACTACTTGGAAGCAATAATGCAAGTGTCAACGCGCAGGCGTCTTTTGACGATCAAAAATGATTCCAAGTGTTTCAGTCAAAACTGGGCCGTTTTGACCACAATCAACTCAGAGACAGAGGCTGTGCGTAAAGCAGCTGGTTTGAGAGGTTGGTGTGTTGTTGTTGTTGCCGATAGAATTGGACCCAAAACATACACAGAAAGAGACAATGTTGTCTTTTTGCACGAGAATGATCAGCGGTTCATGGAAAAAACTAGTTCTTTTGTGGCAAAATTACCATGGAGGCACTTTGGACGAAAGAATGTCGGATATCTTTATGCAATCACACAAGGCGCTGAAATTATATTTGACTTCGACGATGATAACGAACTCATCAAAAATCCACTATCAATGATGAAACCTAAGCATTTGTGTACGCCAGACAGAAGTTTTTTATCTTTCAATCCATATTCAGCTCTAAACTCGTCTGTTTCAGCTCCATGGCCACGAGGGCTTCCATTGGAAGAGTATCATAATCAAAAAATTTCCAGAGCCTGTTTCAGTGAAAACAACTTTTCGCATAAAGCTGCAATTTATCAATCGGCGGCTAATCACGACCCTGATGTGGACGCAGTGTATAGACTTACCAGAGAAATTCCTTTTGATTTTGAAAACGACAGCAAAGCTATTGAGGTGCCACTGCGTGTTTTTGTGCCATATAATGCGCAGGCAAATATCCACACCCGGGCGGCCATGTGGGCATTGTTTCTGCCAGTCACGGTTGAGGGAAGAGTAAGTGATATCTGGCGTGGTTATATTTCTCAACGTCTCATGTGGGATCAAGGATTAGGGTTAATTTACACGTCTCCTGTTGTGCAGCAGCAGCGCAATGCACACAATTACCTGGCTGATTTTCAGGCCGAGCAAGATTTATACCACCGAAGCGGCGTCTTGCTACGATTCCTTAAATCATGGACTTGTACGAAAGGAATGCCATCTTGTATGATAACACTATGGATTGACCTGTATGAACGAGGCTACATTGAATTGCTTGATGTTGAGCTAGTAAAAGATTGGATTACGGAGCTTCAGAAACTGGGCTACGTATTTGAAAAGTATGGTACATAAATTTTCAGCGACATCACCTATTCCGTGATCAGAAAAATGCATAGAATCTGATTCATTAAATATAAAAAGACGAAAGTTGACAAGCGCCCTGGACTATTGGGTCATGCAGTCAACACGGCATAGCAAATTGCGCGGAGCCACGCTAGCAGGTACAATATTCACATTCAAAATGATTATCACCACGTTGCAGTCAACTAATGCCTAACTGCACCACTGTATATGATGTACGTATAATAGCGGTAATCGTCTTGATCCACGTGCTGATAGAAATCATCTGGACTGCCAAACAGCCAAAACACCCCTGCAAGACACAATACACCAATTTTGAAAAAGAGAAAACGCTCGTCAGAGACACCGAGGCAGAAATCAAGACCAGGCTTAGCTCCAATGAGTTTTTCAACAAGACACACAACAACGCATTGATATACAACTCTTTCAACCCCACCTCTTTTGTACCTACCACCAAAACGTATCAAAAATCTCACAACACACTGCCCGGTGATTTACTCTCGAAACTCAATGATATTACGTCCGGAATTTTGCACAATTCAACACAAATAAAAAACAACTCTATGAAATGCGACTGGGGTCCGAAAAATTCATCGCCATGTACACATCTGCTTCGACTGCGTCTCGAAATATTACCAGGAAAATTACAACCCAATACCAAACCCACCTGGTTATTTCTCGGCGACTCAACAATGTTCAGATTATTTAAATGGACTAAAAAACACTGGCTTGATCCGGTTGTGGGCAAATGTGGGTGTCGGGAAAAAGGTAGCGGGAGATGTAATTTGAACAAATTCTATGGCATGACCAAATCTATAGAATGGACGCAACCAAATTTCACCCTCGGCGAGGGGCCTGTTGTGTATGGTCTAACCAATCCAAGATGCAACGATTGCAGCGGATGCACTAGTACCATACTTGAGTGTAAATTTACACGGACAGTCAAATGGAAAGAAGACAACGATCCTTGGTCGTGCATTCATACAAAGATATCGGCATTGTCAATGTATTTTTCGGTTGAGTTTGCGCGTGATGTCGAAATCCAAACTGACTCTTCAGAAACTACACAAGAAAGCATCGCGAAATGGCTGTATAAGTCGTCCGATGATATGCGTCGATGGAATAGTCTTTCAGTCTCAAGCCGAAACATCAATGCCGGTGCCAGCACCTCACATTTAACGAGGACAAAAACAGACGCACCCGAAAGATGGCTGGTACCAATTCCTGACTCGGCTATCTGTGTTATCAATGCTGGCTTGCATGACATGCTCGTCAAGAATATCACGGACAATGCATACGTCAATAACGTACGTTGGTATACTCGCACAATCAGGAGCTCAGGGGTTTGCATGCATATTATATGGGTGCAAACAACAGCCGTTTTCCACCATATCTATTTATCAAATTCGCGAATTCGCAAGTGGAATCACCTCATCAGTGACATGTTAATAGACAGTGAATTTCGAGATTTTGTGACTATCATAGATACATTCGAAGAGTCTCTGAATTGGCCACATAATGACAAAGTACATTTAAATGCGGAATGGTATAGATCGTTGGCCATGACCTTGAAAAATCTATACAAAAAATTCTAACCAAAGACAATAAAATACTAATCTCAAAACTTTATGTGTTGTTGAAACGGAGTTCACATTGGACAAGAACGATACAAACGCAAATCAACCATGTGCTCTGAAAATTCATGCACAAAAAAAAACGGCTTGTCTGCAACCCCACAGACAATCGCCGCATTCTCTTTGTGTTCCGATTCAAAGTTACTGATTTTGCCACCACGGTGTAAAACCAAAAACACACTCGGCTTGTAGACACAGGAATCCACTGGCATCCAAACATCCGACGCTTTTCTGTCTTCACTGTTATCTAGTTGCACTGGTGCAAACCATTTTGATCGTGGATTCAATGCCTTACTAATCAAAACGTCAAGGTTGCTATCCCGTATGCGCCTTTTCAAAAAGCGCGCGAGCCCTGCGGTTGCCTCTGTGGGGTAGCCTAACGCGCTGGCACCAAATCCACCCACGAACACAGGCAAAGCTTGTTTAGCATACGCAAACGAAGGTGGTCGCTCGAGAACCATGTGTAAAGTTGGAAAAAAATCGTGGCAGAGTTCTACGTCATCCTCCAGAACCAAGGTATACTGCATTTCTGCATGCTTTGTGTATGCGTAATGTAAAATTTGAATATAGTCCCAGGTTTGACGCATTCGGTTAGGCTCTGCGTGCTGCGTTGCTGTGGGCCTGAAATTTTGTAAAGGCAATGGAAAGGGCTCTTGATCCGGCAGTGTTTGCATAATGATGAGAGGAACGTTCACATTCCACGATTCAATATCTGGGCATGCAGCAAGCAAATTTTTTGACGATGTTACTTCGCTCCAAAACTTGGTCGTTTCAACTGTAACAATTCCGGCGCGTACCAGATAAATGATTACATCAAATGCGTGGTGGTAATTTTCGTAAATCATGTTTATGTTGCCCAGCAAGGGACACAACACCTGTACACGAATACGCGACAGCGGTATAAATATTTGCAGTGTGTATTTGACATGCTTTTGCGTGGGCATGGAACCTACTTCCGTGCTTTCAATGCATCGCCTCTTGGTCTCATTGTCCGCCTGAATAGCACGCACGTTGTGAATTTTCATGGTAGGCATGTTTGCCAGTCCTTTATCCAACAACATAGAAGACATGGACATGTTTTTGGCAACCAAGGTTAACCGGTCCTGTAGCAACACTTTATCGTCACATTCGGCATGACCTGCTGTGTTTCGGTCCGAACCACATCCAGAGTTATGCACAACCCTTGATTTCAAATAAGTCAGTGCGTGTTTGTGTTCAGGATGCACCGACAGCAGGTGATGGAGGTTGACATCCCAAATGCCGTAACTAGAGCAGTATTCAGGCAAATGTTGCAAAAACCACTGCCACATGGTCTTTGAATACACAACGCCCATGTTTCCAGGCTCCATACGCGCGACGTCGGACGCGGTTGTTTCTGTCGACTTCATGCCCCAGCAGTCTCGGTGACAGCCAAGCTGCACCGCAAAACATGTCGGGCACATGGTGGGCTGTGCCGAGAGCAAGATCTCTGCGTCATGCAGAATTGAAGGGTGCACCAGGTGGTCGTCTTCCAGGTACAATACATGCTCGTGCTTAAGCAGGACAGCCTGCACAGCATGCAGCCAGTGACGCGTCACGCGCTCGTCTTTCCTTGCTTTGCCTGTACCGGATTCGATGACGTGGCGCTGATGGGATTCGAGAATTTTGAGGGTAAGGCCACGAGCGTGCCATAGCGTTAAATTGAGTATTGGGCCTGGGTTGCAGTCAATGGAGACGTAGACGGGTCTGTCTTGGATGCCCTGGGCATGAGACAAAGTATCAAGTAAGGCTTCTAGCGATGTTTGTCGGTTGCAAGTCAGGATAAGTACGGCGAGCTGTGTTGATTTTGTTTGGCCTGGGTGCATGAGCTCTGACACTGTATGCAGAAAGGACGTGTTGCGATAGCGCTGCATGGCCCTCGCAATCGTCGTGTCGGCGATGTTGAACGTCTGCTTTTTGTGTATTTCATGCAACTGTACATCTTGATCCTTTTTTGAGTGCGCTTGAACGAAAACATGCTTCCTTCTACTCCACCCCGGATTCTCCATGACCACCTCCAACTCCGAACCCTCCGTCAATTGTTGCAACGCGTCGTAATTCAGCAACGAGCATTTCTGCCGGTCCCACGCCCGATACATCCTCACCACTGCGCCCACTCCCTGTGGCCTCGTCTTCCTCTCCGCCTCTGAAAGCCTCGATTCCACCACAGCACTCACTTCGACCAATATCTCCGCCAGCGTCTGCTTCTGCCACACGTGATCATCCACGCGA
>MDTA01173514.1_pt1 | contig 15886 bp, 17 predicted proteins | sample 811151 | NCBI WGS metagenome assembly MDTA01 (sample SAMN05326648, study PRJNA326480) | marine metagenome | isolation source: seawater | place: Indian Ocean: South | collected 2010 | reverse complement strand
TAATCAGAATATAACTCTGTTCCTGCTGAAGTTTCTGGAGATTGAAAATAAACTTTTCTATGTCTCATTAGAATAAGTAGATTTTTCATTTTATTTTTTTTCCATTTAAATTTTTTTTTCTTTAAAATTACAAAAAATTTTTTCGTGTTTTTTTTATCGCCATCATCACTCCAGCCCCAGCTAAGATACTTATTTGATATTTTCTTTTCATGTTCTTCGGGCCAGCTATAGGCAGAAATTCCGTAAGCCCCTCCATGTTGGCCATAAATAAGTTTAGATCCATTTTCAATTAATCTAGCTGCATGAAACATAAAAAAACTATCATACCATAATGCGTTTGATGAAATAATTTTTTTTGGTTTACTTGGTAAATTACTATTTTTAGAAAAATTGATTAAATCTGAAAAATTTTCTAAAAAAACTTTTGGAATGAAATATATAATGTTTTTTAAAGCAAAATTTTCAAATTTATCTACTGAAGAATAAATGTTATTTAATTTTGTCCTTAGCTCTTTATTAATATTTTTTTTTGAATAACTATTATTTTTATTAATTAAAAAAATTGGGAATTGTTTAATTTTTATCGATAATCTAATTTCGTTCCAAATCCCAGTGTAAGTTCTAAAGACTAGATATTTATATTTTCTTTTATCTATTAAATCAAAAAGTTTAAAAAAAAAATTTTTTAGACTACCGTGTTCATCTTTTTTTTGTCTAAATGAATTTTTAACTTTATCAAAATTTAAATTTGATAATTCATTTTCTTCTATTTTTATTTTTTCAAAAAAATATGGATAAATATTTTGATATATCATTTGATTCCATAAATCATTTTGAGTTAATTTTATAAAATCTTCAGCCTCATACGGTACAAATAAATTTGGATCAACATGCAATTTTACCATTTTGTCAATTTGAAAATTTTTTTTAGCTGTCTCTACATTTTTCCACCTATCAAAAAGAATAAAAATAAAAGTTCCAAGCCAAGGCCCGATCAATATCCTCCAAAAATTTATTGAATAGTCGATACTGTGAGTCTTATTTAAAGCTTGTCCAAGTAATACAAGTATTTTCTCATAAAAATTTTCAATATATTTAAAATCTTTTATAAGTTGATCTTTATTACTCCAGTGATAACTGTTTGTTTGAAAATTAGAATATTCGAAATTTTCTTTTGGGAAATAGTCTAGTGCTGCTTCTGAAGAAAAAACAAGATTTTTTTTTTTGTTCTCCGGCCAAGTCTCTCTTATATTTGTACATATTAAATATGTTTCATTTTTATTCATCAACAAAATTTATTTAACGTATTTTGTGAGAATGAAATTATCGTCTGTACCTAACATATGATGTAATTTTGCAGATTTATCATTACTCCAAACTAAAACCTCTGGATCGTCATAGAGAAAATCACAATCTTTGCAGTAGTCTATTTTATCAAATTCTTTATTTTTATGGGCTGTTCTTAAATTTTCATACTTCTCACCAAAATAAACTTTTTCAAACGAATTTTTATCTAAATGACCTAAAATACTTTTTTCCTCATTTGGAGGGCCCAAGGTTTGACAGCATGGGACTATTGCGCCTGTTCTGCCAATCTCACCGCCGGCTCTGACGGTAAGCTCTGGAGCGAAAGGTCGTCCGCAAGATCTTCTATCTGTTTTTTTTCTAGGATTTTTGTTATCAAAATTTCCGCTCCAATTATGCATTTTCCAAATATAAGCAGTAACATGTGTTTTATTGATTACATTATTTTGATAACTTAAAATTTCTTGGTTTAAATTGTTATTATCTGTAATTAGGTGGTATGTGCTAACTTTACATTTACTGCCTGATTTTTTTACGTATTCATCAAGTTTTTTAATATTATCAAGAATTAATTCAAAGTTATCTATGTTCATCCACTTTTTATATTTTTCTTTATTAAATCCAATTACACTTATTCTTATAAAATCTATTCCAGCATCCACTACATCTTCCATGAATTTTCCTTGTAATCGAGCTCCATTACAATACATGAAACATTTAAGATTTCTTTTTTTTACAGCCTTAACATAATCAGGCAAATCTTTTGCCATAGTTGGCTCACCGCTTCCCTCTAAATTAATTTGTGGAGTTCCATATTTAGGAACTATTTCATCCAAAATCCTCTCAAATTCTTTTAAGGGCATTTTTCTTGTCCAGGTTTTACCCCTTCCCGGATTAGACTGTGGACACATTTGACATGTATAATTACACCCACCAAACACTTCCATTACTACACGTTTTAATTTTAAATTTTTTTCCATATTATTTATTTAAATCTATCAAGCCATTTTACTAACTTATAATTTTCCATTTTTCTATAGTAATTAAATGATTTCATTTTACTTTTATCAACTATAACAACAAAAAATTTTTTATCCTGCTGTATCAAAGCGGTTTTAAAACCGTTTTTTTTTAACCTAAAATTTATTGATGGAGTTGCGTAATATCCCCAATCTTTTCGACAAATTTCGTAAATTTTTTTATTTTTTCCGGTGATTGATAAATTTTCATTATTATTTAAAAAAATTTTTCCTACATCTTTTAAAACAATATTATTTTTTTCACTTACCATAAATTTTCTAGGTGGAAGCTTTTTATATACTTTCATTCTAATCCTTTACTCCTATACATAAAAATGACTGCCCGGAATAATGATAGCTAAAATATTTTTCAAAAATAAATCTATTTTTTTTCGTAAATACATCAAAAGACTTTCTTTGACCTAATTCTTGGTTTGCACTAAAAGCATTATAATCATCGAAAAGCAAAATCGTTCCAATTTGAAGATAATCTTTAATTATGTTCAATGCATCTGTTGTTGACTCTTCAAGGTCGCAATCAAAATTTACAATTGAAATTTTTCTATCCTCAAGATTCTTTTTTAAATCATCACCCGTGTTTCTAAAAAGTCCCTTATAAGTGTACAACTCTATTTCGCTATTTTTCTTATTTTCAAGTTTTTTTTTAAAATCAGAATATGGAAAATTAAAATTACGGTGATTATAAATAAAGTTTTTTTCATTATTCTCAGGCATCCCCTCAAAAGTATCTAGGGCATGAAAAAAAATTTTATTGTTTAGTTTTGACATTTTTGAAACATCTTTTCTCCAATTTTCACTGCTAGTTTTTTCATTTTTTAACCAAGATTTGAACTCTTTAAAAATTTCAATAGAATTTAAAAAAGTTTCTCCTTTGTAAATACCAAACTCAACATAATCTCCGAATAAATGGTTTGAAAAAACATGCCCCCATGCTTTATGGATAGCGCCTTTTCTTGAATTTAAATTTATGTCTCCTAATACAAATTGTTTTTTTAAAAGTAAACTTTTAAATAATCTTTTAATTTTTGAAATCATTTATCTTTAATTTGATCTAATTCTTTTTTTAATTCGTCGTATTCTTTCATTTTTCTATTCATAAAGTCTATTGTGAGTTTGGTTCTAAGACTTATTCCTCTAGGAGTTAAAACATAACGAATTTTACTAGGATTATTTTGAAAACTTTGAATTTTCACTAATCCTTTTTTTTTCAGTTCGACTAAGCAATAATTCAGCTTTCCTAAACTGAAATTCAGCTCCTTTGCCAACTGTCTTTGATTTTTAAAATCCTCTTTAATCTTCCTAAGAATTTCAAAATAATCTTGCTTAATATTCATTTGTTCAATTTTTGAACTATACTAATTACCTTTCAAAATTAGTCAATAGAACTGTATATTTTCCTTGAAATTTTTGCTTTTTTTAAGTCACTTATAGTGTTTATGTCCCTAAATTTTTTACCATCTAACTCTATAAAACTTGAATTTCTTGTATAAATAATCTTTTTTTTTTTCCATGCATTTTTTGTTCCCCAATAGAACTGTCCTAGGTCAACATAAGCCTTGGGTAAATCTTGAGATGTATAAGAATAAAATTTTTCGTTCAGCATTTTAAGTTGATTTTTACTTAAATAAAATGATCTAAGATTATTATATTCTATCTTTTTAGCACTAAATACAAAATCGTATTTTCCATTTTTTAATTTATTAAAAGATTTTTTTAAAATCTTGGCATTTATAAATGGAGCTGTAGCAAAAATACAGCACACATATTTAAATCTAATTTTTTTTTTTTCTAAATTTAATATTGCATGTCTAATTACTCTTAAAATTCCAGTTTTATCATCTGAAATATGTGGGGGTCTTATAAAAGGGGTTTCTGCGCCGATTTTTCTAGAGATTTTGGCAATTTTTTTATTATCAGTTGAAACTATTATTTTACTAAATAATTTACTTTTTTTAGCTGCTATTAGTGGCCAGTGAATTATAGGTTTACCGCGAAAGTTTATAATATTTTTATTTTTAATTCTCTTACTTTTTCCTCTAGCAGGGACGATTGCAACTTTCATATAAACTCACTTTATTAATTTTTTTATCTCAGAAATAGATAAAAAATTATTTTTCAAGGAAGAGTATTCAAAATTTTTTATAACTGGTTTTCCAGTTTCGCCTAGAGCATTTTTTTTATAATCATTTTTTACCTCAAGTCCTATTGATGGTTTTATCATAAAATAGTTTTTGTATTCCATAGTTAAATGTGCTTCATCTTGGGGGCACAAAATTTCATGTAGTTTTTCTCCGGGCCTTATCCCAATAATTTTTATTTTTGACTTAGCGCTTATAGCTTTAGCTATATCTAAAATTTTAATAGAATTTATTTTTGGTATAAAAATTTCACCGCCATGCATCCTTTGAAATGATTTCAAAACGAATTTGACTCCATCTTCTACTTTTATAAAGAAACGTGTCATCTCTTTATCAGTTAACGGGAAATAATTTTTTTCATTTGATAATTTTTTGAAAAAAGGTATTACTGAACCTCTTGAATTTATTACATTTCCGTATCTTGCTACTGCAAATCTCGTTCTTTTTTTTCCTGATAAATTATTTCCATTAATAAAAAGTTTATCAGATACAAGCTTGGTAGCTCCATATAGATTAACAGGGTTTACAGCTTTATCAGTTGACAAAGCGATTACCTTATCAACATTTTGTTCTAAAGCAGCAAAAATAACATTTTCAGCACCTTGTATATTAGTCTTGATTACTTCTTGCGGATTATATTCGGCGGCAACTATTTGTTTCAAGGCTGCAGCATGAACAACATAATCCATATTTTGGAATGCTAGACTTAATCTTTGTTTATCTCTTACATCACCGATGAAAAATCGTATCTTTTTTAAGTCAAAACCTTTATTTTTTAGAATATTTGAAAATTCATATTGTTTTAGTTCATCTCTAGAAAATATAACTATTTTTTTAAATTTATAATTTTTGAGAACATGCAAAACAAAAGCTTTACCAAAAGACCCCGTACCACCTGTAATAATTAAATTTTTGTTGTTAAACATATATATTTAGGTAGTTTACAATTGTGTTCAATTTTTGTACATTAGCACAAAATGAAAAGCTATCAAGCCCATCTAACGTCTACTACAAATCAAAAACCATTATTTTTCAACAAAAATGAGATTTTAAGATCTTCAGCTATATTCCCATTCATCATTAACAAAGTAATGGATACTAATATTCTGTTTATGGGCTATTGGCTTCTAAAAAGAAATATTAAGAATATAAAACTTAAAGTGAAAATAAGAAAAGAGAATGGAATTTTAAGTAAACAATTTGAGAAAAAGATCTCTAAAGTAAAAGCATTCAAAATATCTGTAAAAAAAATTTTAGGTAAAAAAAATCTTAATAATAGTTTAAGGGGGTCAATAGAAATAGAATTTTTATCAGATACGAACATGGTTTATCCTTATCCTGCTGTTGTTGTAAATTTTGAAGGTAAAAATTCATCTTCTGTCGTTCATACTTGTGGACGTATTTATAATAATAAAAAAGATTTTGAACAGAATAATCAATTTAAGGTTCCTGAAACGGGAATAGATATAATTCCAAGCAAAAATTTTGTTCCTTTTTTTTCATTCGTGAATGGAAAAAATAAAATATTCAAAGATAAAATAAGTATTACTATCATTAATTATCTTGGTGAAAAATTACAAAAGGTAATAAATTTAAAAAATATAAATCCCTATCAGACTAAATTCGTATTTTTTTTAAATAAAAACGAAAAAGAATTTCTCAAAAATGAAAAGGGAACTGTTAAAATAAAACATAATTTCAAAAGTTTTTTTCCAAGATTTCTATCTGGAAATTTAGAGACTAATGAAAATAATTCATCCCTTACACACACTTACTATGATACATCTAGCCAGAAAGATAAATATACTTTTTGGAAAAATCCGAATAAAAAAATATTTTATGATTCAACTGTTTCTTTTCCGTTGTTTAAAAATAAACAATCTTATACACAATTAGTTGTTTATCCAAATTTTCCTAAATGTAAAATTAAATTTGATATTGAGATTTATAATAAATTGGGAGAACAAATTAAATGTGCTAAGTCTATAGTAAAAACAAATAGAATTATAAATAGACCGTTATATTTAGATATAAAAAGAATTTTAAAGAAAAGAAATATAAAATTGAATTATGGAAAAGATTATTTAGTTAAATTAATTGTGGACGGCGGAGGAAAAGTTCCAACTAGATTAAAATTTGGTCTCAATCTTGGTTTAAAAAAAAAATATGATATCCCGTCTAACATTTGTTTTAATGCTCATGTTCCTAATGAAAAAATTTTATCAAAACCTGGTACTTTTAAATGGGGGCCGTTGTTAAATAAATTTGAGTCGATTATAGCAATTACAAACACTAGTAACTTAAAAAACAAAAATAATAAAGCTAGAATTAATTTATGTTTCTGGAATGAGTTTAATGATAAGAAAATTCAGAAAAAAATAATTATTAATAATAACGGCACTTATTGGTTTTATTTAAAGAAAAATCAGAAAATAAAAAAATTTCTTCGCAGAAAAACTGGATGGGTAACTATTCAAAGCAATAATCCATTTGTAAATGGATGGTATATTGAGAAATCTAAATATGGTTTTGTTGGTGCAGACCATTTATTTTAAAATAAGTAACAAGACTTTAATAAAAACATATACATCAAAATTTAACGATCATTAAAAAATGAAAAATAAATTCAACATTACCTTTTTATTAGATAAAAAAAATGATTGGATTGAAAGCTATATTAAAAAAAATTTTTTAAAAAAAAGTAAAAATTATGTTTTTAAAATAAGCAAGAATTATAAAAAAATTAAGAAGCAAAACGTAGTTTTTATTTTAAATTATACAAAAATTTTACCTAAAAAATTTTTAAAGCAAAATTATCTAAATCTTGTAGTGCATGGAAGTGATTTGCCTAAAGGTAAAGGTTTTGCACCTATTCAATGGCAGATATTAAAAAATAAAAATAAAATCGTTTTTTCTTTGATCGAGGCTGTTGAAAGGGTTGATAGTGGTTCAATTATTCAAAAAAGTAATTTAATTTTTAAAGGCCATGAATTGAATGATGAAATAAGAAAAATGCAAGCACTTAGTACAATTAATATAATAAAAAGTTTTTTAAAAAAATATCCTAAATTTAAAAAAAATAGACAATTAGGGAAAAGTTCATATTTTAAAAGAAGAAACGAGAGAGATAGCAAACTTAATATTAATAAATCTATTAAGTCAAATTTTAATTTATTAAGAGTCGTAGATAACGATAAATATCCAGCATTTTTTGAATATAAGAAAAAAAAATATATAATTAAAATATTTAAAGAAAATTAATAATCCAAATCATATTTATATGTGTTAAAAAACCTTATGAGAGAAAAATATAAAAAATCACTTAAAATTATTAATGCTATTTCAAAAATAAGAGCTAAAAATAACAAAAACTGGATGGATATTCTTAAGTTGGCTTTTAGACACGATCCACAAAATGCCTCAAAATTTTTATCTAATATTACTAGTTTTGATAAAAAAATATCAACTCTTACAAAAAAACTTTACAAATTAAATAAAAAATAATGAAAAGTAATAAATTTTATTATTTTAATAAAATATATAATAAGAAAGATAGATATAAAAAACCTAAAGAGATTTTCAAAAAATTAATTCAAATATTAAAAAAAGAGAATAAATCTAAAAATCTTCATTTAATAGATGTGGGTTGCGCAGGTGGTGAGTTGCTTTTTAATTTAAGAAAAAATTTTGATTACAAATTAACTGGTGTCGATGTCGATGAAAAATTGCTACGAAAAGCCAAAACTAAATGTTCTAAAGACATAATTTTTTTAAAAAAAGATATATTTAAAAATAATTTTAAAGGGAAAAAATATGACATAATAATTTTCTCAGGTGTTCTTAGTATTTTTCAAAATGGTGAAAAAATATTTAAAAACCTTATGAAAATTTTAAAAAAAAAAGGGAAGATTTTTATTTTTGACTCTTTTAATATCTATTCGTACAACTTAAATATAACTGCTACCAAATATAATAAGAATAAAAAAATATTTTGGTATAAAAATATGTACAGTCTAGATTTTATTGAAAAAGAAGCAAAGAAATTTAAAAAAAAATGTAAGTTTTTTGAATTTAAAATGAAAGCAAATCTTAAAAGAAATAATAAAGATTTAAGTTTAGGATGGACTGAAACTTTATCTGGAAGAAAAATTGTAACAAGTGGGCTTGGTTTAATTCAAAATCAATTTTGGGTAAAAATATATTAAAAATATGATTCCTTACGGCAAACAGCATATTGATAAAAAAGACATAGCTGAAATTACGAAAGTATTAAGAAGTAGTTTTTTAACTACTGGACCAAAAGTAAAAAAATTTGAACGCGAAATCAAAAAATTTACTGGTTCGAAATTTTCCTCCGCTTGTAACAGCGGAACGTCAGCTTTATATCTTGCCTTTTCAGCTATCAATATTAAACCTGGGGACGTAATTATAATGCCAGGTATAAATTTCATAGCATCATTTAATATTTGCAAACTATTCAAAGCAAAAATTTACTTAGCAGACGTAGACTCTTCTAACGGATTAATGACAAAAAAAAATGTATTAGAATGCATTAAAAAGTATAATTTAAAGAAAATTAAAGCTTTAGTAACTATGCATTTAGGTGGAAATGCTGAATACACTGGAGATTTTTATAAGTTAAAAAGGAAATTCAAATTTTTTGTTATTGAAGATTCGTGTCATGCTTTTGGAAGTGAGTATAGCTACAACGCTAGAGTTTATAAAGTCGGATGTGCAAAACATGCTGATATAAGTACATTTTCTTTTCATCCCATAAAGTCGATTACTACTGCAGAGGGAGGTGCCATCACGACAAATAATAAAGAGTTATTCAAAAAAATTCATCTATTTAGGTCTCATGGGATGATAAAATTTAGTAATAAACATTGGGAATACAATATTAAATCTAGTGGACTAAATTTTAGATTAAGTGATTTAAATTGTGCTTTAGGGTTGAGTCAAATTAAAAAAATTAAAAAATTTTTAAAAAAAAGAGATGAAATTGTAAAATTTTATAATAATCACTTTAAAAAATATGAGAGCATTATTAAAATTCCAAAAATTACAAAAAACCAAAATGCTTGGCACCTTTATATAGTGAGCTTTAACTTTAAAAATATTTTTCAAAAAGATCTTTTTTTTAGATATTTGAAAAAAAATGGGATAATTGCACAATTTCACTACAAGCCAATTTATAGATTTTCAGTAGGTGGAGGGTTAAAAAAAATGCCAGGATGTGAAAAATATTACAAAAATGCAGTAAGTTTACCAATATTTTTTGACCTTACAAAAGAGAGACAAAAAAAAATTATAAAAGTAATTTTAAAATTCTTTAAAAAAATTATTTAAAATTTTTTCTAACAGGTATATCTTTTTTTAACAGATATTTTTTTGCTTCTGCAGGAGTTCCTTCGGTAAAATGATAAATACTTGCGGCAGCCACAGCAGCAGCCCCAGATTTAAAGGCTTTGAACATGTGATCATATTTTCCTGCTCCTCATGATACAACTACTGGTATATTCACTTGACTACAAACCTGCTCTAACATATCGCAATCATATCCCTCCATCAGACCGTCATTATCTATCGATGTAAGAATAATTTCGCCTGCTCCCTCGTTTGAACACCTTTTGGCCCAGGTTATAGGGTCAATAAATTCCTTTTTTTTTCCTGATTTGCTAAAGCAAAAATAATTTTTTCCCTCTTTTTTATAATCAATTCCAACCACTATTGTTTGAGAGCCGAATTTTTTAGATGCATTTTTTAAAAAATTAATATTATTATACACTTCAGAGTTTATTGCTACTTTGTCTGCGCCAGCCATTAGTAAGTCAGTTATCTCATATATTTCCGTTATCCCGCCTCCTATAGTTATAGGAACATTGCACGCATTGGAAATTTGGCTGAAAAAATCTAAATCTAATTTATAATTTTCTTTATTTTTTACTATATCGAAAAAAATTATTTCATCTACATCTCTAGAATTATAAATTTGAATTGTTGTCATAGGAGAGCCAGCTCTTCGTGAATTGTCAAAATTTTGACCTTTCACTAAAGTAGTTCCGTTCCATAACATAGTAGTTATTATTCTTTTTTTAAGCATTTAAAAAATTGCTTAATATTTTCAGGCCTGCTTTTGAACTTTTTTCAGGATGGAATTGGGTTCCAAATATATTTTTTTCTGCTATAACGCTACAAAATTTTATCCCATACTTCGTAAAACCAATAATATTTAAATCATTATTTGGCTGAAAAACAAAGCTATTAACAAAATAAAAATCTGTTTGATCTGGTATATTCTCTAAATATTTGTGTTTTTGATTTATAGAAACACTATTCCAACCTATTTGTGGTAACTTAAGTTTACAACCTAAGTTTTTTAAACTTTTAACTTCTCCAGGGATGAAACTTAAACCTTTGGTTAAACCGAATTCCTCACTATTGTCAGCAATAAATTGCATTCCCAGACAAATTCCAAATAATGGTTTTTTTTTAGTGATCACATTATTTTTTAATTTACTCACCCAACCGCCATCATTTAAAAGTTTCATCCCAGTTTTAAATGATCCAACTCCTGGTAAAATTATTTTTTCAGCATTATCTAAATCTTCGGGATTGCTAATAGTTTTTGACTTAAAATTTAGAGTGGATATAGCGTTTTCAACTGAGCCTATATTTCCCATTCCATAGTTTATAATTGAAACAGTTTTCATTTGATTTCAAAGTTTTTAGTTAAATTAAATTTTTCGTCTTTGACTAAATGCCCTTTTTGATCACATTTAAAAATCTTTTTATTTGTAAACTTATCACAAATTTTATTAAACTCAGATATTGTCATTCCAATTTTATTCAATATTTGAGAAATTGATTTACCCATGTAAGACTTTGGATATTGTCCTTCTAATAACTTTACTTTTTTCAAAGCTTCTTTTCTCGTGATTAAACCTCTTCTTATAGAATAACATAATTGATCAGTAGCACGTCCAAATCCAAATTTTAGAAACTTAAAATAATCATGAATGCCGTGTTGATAATTATCTAGTTTTTCGAAGTTGAAATAACAGCCTTCTAAATTTTCGTCATAAGATTGAAATCCATTTTCTTTTGATATATCAAAATTTCTTAAACTATCCCATCTTTCAAAATAACCTAAGAAAATACTTTTAATAGGAAATTTGCTAAGCTCCTCTTGAGTAGGGTATTCATAAATGCTCAATTGTTTTTTAGTAAAATTCTGTTCACTCAATAAATCACTCACTCTTAATCCAATTAAACCTCCAAATTCCTCCATCCATTTGCGATCCAATAGATAATTACTCAAAGATTTTTCTGGCCCCCCATACTCTATTTGAGGGTTTTCTCCATATAAAATCAAAGGTATTTTATAATTTAATGCAAACTTTATTGGTGCAGTAAAAATTGAAACATGTTCTGGCCAGGAGATATCTCCGATCAAATCTAAACAACTTTTGTTTAGTTTTGCCCTTATTTTAGGATCATTTGAAATTTCGATAGTATCAAAACCTAACTGCTTTAAATTGTCTAAATTTTTTCTTCCGATTAACGAAAGGTCACATGTAGTAGCAGTAACTAATACTGGATTTAAACCTTTTGTTTTCGCCCATAGTGCTTGATAGGTACTGTCCTTGCCTCCAGAGGATGGTATAACACAATCCCAAGAAGTACTTCTATCTTTTGCTTCAGAAATTATTTTTTCAAGTTCCTTAGATCTTTGTTCCCAATTAATTTTTTTTTGGTTATGTTCATAGCTCAAGCAAGCATTACATACACCTTTATCATTAAATATTTGGTCTGGTCTTGTGTCTGGCATTATACAATTTTTGCAATAATTCATAATTTCTATTTTAATCCATAAAAATTTTTATTATAATTTTTTTCTAAATTTTCAATTTCTGAAAATAATTTAGGAGAAATTTTTTTTTTCAAGTAATTTATTTTCTTCTCTCTCTGGTTATCTAATTTATTTAAATCGATAGGTAATTTTAATCTTTTTACTCTTTTTTTTGTTTGAGAACTAAAATCTGTATTTAAAAACTTGCTTATCTTCTTAAGATAAATAAATGGTGAATTAACATATTCTTCATATTTTATAAGAAATATATTTTTTTTATTTTTTGACTTTCTATATTTTTTTTTTGATAAATTAATTAAATTAATAACAATAAAAGATATTTTATCTATATCATTTAATTTTGCCCATTTTTTGTGATTATTGTAAACGTACCACGGATAAATTTTATTTTTATTAACAAAAGTTAAGGTAAAATTTTTGTCACCAAATTTTTTTACAACCTTTTTTTTATGCCACGAAAATATAAGATCAAAAGGATTCCTAAAAATTGCAATCATTTTATAATCAATCTTTAATTTATCTAATACGTCTACATTCGCTAGCACTTCATGTGTCATAAATGGAAAAAAATTTTTTGTTTTCTTTAATTTTGAAAAAATATTTTCTCCTTCTTTTTTTATTAAAAGTCTTTTTTGATAAACTTTTGGAAAGCTGAAATTAAATATACTTGATTTATCGTTTTTTCTGAAATTTGCATTTCTAGAAATCATTTTGTTATATGCTATTTCATTAAGAAATTTTGAAAAGAATGATTTAGCAAAATTCAACGAAATTAATTTTAATGCCGCTCCTTCGACTATATGTTCTAAAATATAGTTCATCTCTATACTTTCACTTTTTCTAAATGATGTAATTGCATCGACAATGGAATTTTTTCCAGCTCTATTGATACCGTCTATTAATACTAATTTTTTAAAAATCATATAATTTAATTTTTCTTCAAGTTCTTAGTAATTATGCTATTTACTTTTTCTGAGAAATCATAATCTTGAAAAGCTATTTTTTTACCAAATTTTGCAAGTTTTTTTTTCCACAATGATTTTTTACAATTTATAACTTTTCCTAATTTTTTTTCAAATAGTGTTTTAGAAAAAGTGTTTGACCAAAAAAAACCCTCTTTTTTGAAATTACCCGGCCAACCAAATTTAGAACCTTCTAAGTGTTTTCCTTTTCTGATAGATAAAAAAACTGTTTTTTTTTTAATGGACAGTGTTTCGTATCCCATTGTAGAGTCACAAGTAATGATTAAATCAAAATTAAGAACGTTTTGATAACTTTCTAAAGAATTATTATTAATCAAATAATTTTTTTTTGAATACTTAATTTCTTTTTCATAAAAATTTTTTTCTTTTATTAAATTAAATGAATTTTTTTTATTATAAAAATTAATATAAAGATTTAATTTTTTTTTAAAACAGTACTCATCTAAAAATTTGACTATTCTAATTTCAGGTAAATCAAATTTATTTTTTTTGTCAAGAAAGTGTCGATGTTGAGAAATATATACAAGTGAATTTTTATATTTTTTCTTTTTCTTAATCTTTTTATCCAATATATTGCACAATCTGTAAGATCCTAAAATATGATAATTTGCTTTAACATATTTTTGATATTTTTCTTTTATGCTTTGATTAAAAACAATAAAATCATCCACTGTAAAATCATTTTTTTTTAAATTTCGTATTTTCCAGAAAACATCTCCGTAATAACTTCTAGTTCCATTTTGAATTAAAATTATTTTAAGAGGAGAATTGTAGTTCTTAAATCTGTAAAATTGAGGATAATTATCGTGATCTGTTATAAAAATCTTTGATTTTTTTAATGCGGCGAAGGTAAGGATATAATTTATTAAAAAATTTTTATCGTTATAAAAACATATCTTCAGCAAGGTAATAATACCTATAAATATATTTATTTCGTCTCTATAAAGATATTCAATTTGATTAGTAAATTTTTTTTCAATAAATAGAAAATTTTTTTTTTCTTGTCGTAAACAAAAAATTAAAATTTTTTTATTATTTAAAAAATCTAAATTGAATTTAATTTTTTTATTTTTCAATTTTGTCAAAATATTCATTTGGTTAATCTAATTTATAAATTGAAGTATTTTCCTCGTAATTTGAAGATGAGTATTTTTTGTCTCGTAAGGATTTTTTAATTTCTTTTTATTTTTATGAAAATTTACATCTGTGATTTGTCTAATAGCTTTTATTATTTTTTCTTTTGAAAAATCTACATCTATTACACTCTTTGACTTTAACCTTCCATTTTGTCTATTGCCGATATTTATTGTACCAATTTTGAAACTCGGTACCTCAGTGACACCGCTGGAGGAATTGCCAATTACTCCATCAACATGTTTTAATAAATTAAAATAATTTTTTTGACCTAATGATCGTATAAAAATTATATTTTTAAATTTTTTGGTGACACCAATTATTTTTTTATTAATTTGTTCTCCTCCTTCATCATTATTAGCTCCCGTAAATATAAATAAGAAGTTTTTAAATTCTTTTAAAGAATTAATAAGAATGTTTAATTTCTCTAAATTATTTTTACTAACAGTTTCAGGGTGAAAAGTAACTATGAAATTTTTTTCTTTAAAACTAATATTTAGATTTTTTGAAAGTATTTTTTTTGATTTAAAGGTGTGGTTTTTAATATTTTCTACTGAAAGACTTCCGTAATTAAATATTGTCTTAGGATTGAGACCCATCTTAATTAATTTGTTTTTTGATTTAAAGTTGGTAACAAAGTGTAAGTTTGATAGTTGAGAAATTGAATGGCGAAATGCGTTGTCATATGATCCAAATGTTTCATCCCCACCTGATATGTGAATTATTGATATCCCACAAATCATCGCGCAATAAGAACTTATTAAGGCCTCGTATCTATCACCTAAAATTATTAAATAATCATATTTTTTTTTTTTAAATTTTTTAGAAATTTTTCTTACCAAATCACTTGATCTATTTAAAATATTAATTGAAGAATTTGTTTTTTCAGATATCTTTATATAATTAAAATTTTTGATATTATAATCTTTAATTTCGTTATTTTTTCTAAAATTTTTTTTTTTATAAATATTATGAAGTCCAATTAAAACTAAATCAGTCTTTATTTTTTTATTTTTTTGTAATTTGATCACTAAATTTCTTAATATTCCTAATTCAGCTCTTGATGAAGAGATAATACAAATCTTTTTTTTATTTTTTGATGATTTCATCTTTTTTGTAACTTCTTTTAGATCTTATACCTAATAAAGACTCAAGTTTCATTGGACTAATTCCATTTCCAGGTCTTTTAACTGTTAAATTTTTTAGTGAAAAGATTTCTCTTTTATTAATATGTGTTTTTGCCACTATGGATTTTCTTACAATATTTATATTTGCTTTCTCGCATTTTTGTATTTTTTTTTCATTAGTGCCTAAAGCTGATTCTATATTTCGTATAGTGCGAACAAGTTGCTTAAACTCCTCTGGATTTAAACTACTTTTATGATCAGGCCCTAATGCTTTTTTATCTAATGT